>ENA-OREN01000015-OREN01000015.1-marine-metagenome-genome-assembly--contig:-NODE-15-length-238443-cov-5.352248_pt1 | contig 238443 bp, 229 predicted proteins | sample MGYA00248624_ERZ508555 | MGnify/ENA primary metagenome ERZ508555 (study PRJEB26222, sample SAMN06267773) | marine metagenome | isolation source: Saanich Inlet, British Columbia, Canada | place... | reverse complement strand
AGCGGCGAAACCGGTGCAACTGATGGAGGAGACGATAGCGGTGACACTGGTACAATTGGTGATAGTAGCGGCGAAACCGGTGCAACTGATGGAGGAGACGATAGCGGTGACACTGGTACAATTGGTGATAGTAGCGGCGAAACCGGTGCAACATCAGGTGAAACTGCAGGCGATGATGGAGGAACTGATGAAGATGATGGTGGTCCCTGTTGCAAAGATCCAGACCCTTCTGAAGCTGCATGTACAGCAGGTGCATGTGTTCCGTCATCGTGTGGTTGTAATACAGATTCTTGTAGCTGGATTTGCACGAGTGATTGTGGAGGATGTTCTTCGGATCAAGATGACGAAGAAATGGAAGACGAAGAAGAAGAAGAGGAGGAAGAGGAAGAGGATGACGCTTCAGGCTCTTCTAGTGCAAAGAGTAGTGCTAAAAGTAGTGGATGTACTGACGATAGTGATTGTGGATCTTTCGTCTATAAATGTAATGGATGTAAACAAGATACGAATACGCAAACATGTGTATTTGGTTCTTGTGTAGATAACATCTCAACAGGAACTTGTCCTGATCCTGCATGCAAGAAGGAGGACAAAGAACACATGGGTTGTGTAATACTAAGTCCAGGCATATTTACTTGTGGGTCTGTGTCCGGAGAAGGAGAAGATGAATGCCAGTCTGCTTCAGACTGTTATTCAAACCTGAGGAGTAGTGCAGCAAGTATTGCCTCTGATAAGAAATCTAGTGAACAGGCGACACATCTCTCTTGTGTAGGTAATTCCTGTATTACGGTCGATGGTGCTGGTGACGATGGTTGTACAGATAACACAGAGTGCATAGAAGAAAATGAGCACTTAGCTTGCGTAGATAATTCTTGTATTGCGGTCGCCGGAGAAGGAGAAAACGACTGCACAGATAACACGGAGTGTATTGCAGAGGACGAGCACCTAACTTGCGTAGATAAAGCGTGTACTGCGGTAGATGGAGAAGGCGACAATGACTGTACAGATAACACAGGTTGTATAGATGAAGATGAACATCTCACCTGCATTGATAAAACCTGCACAGTTGTCGATGGCGAAGGGGATAATGAGTGTGTAAATAACACAGGATGCATATCAAAAGATGAACATCTCGCATGTAAAGATCAAGCGTGTGTAGCAATTCTCTCAAAAGGAGATAATACCTGTGTGACTGATGCTGGTTGCAAGAATGCAAGTAGCTCAAGTTCTAGTAAAAGTGCAATTAGCTCTGTAGCAAGTTCCGCTTGCCCACAATGTGAGCTTCCACCAAGTAATGAATGTATCGGACTTGGAGAATGTGGATGTGGACCTTATATTTGTCCGAGCTCATCTACGGCAACAACATCAACTGCAACAACATCTGTAGCAACAACTTCTATTGCTTCATCAAAACGTTCTGTAATTGCACTTATTTCTTCTAGCTATTCATCCGATGCTCCATTGTGTGCAGATGAGTGTAATCCTCCTCCTCCAGATCCAAATTGTGTAGGCCTTGGACCATGCGAATGTGGGCCATATGTTTGCCCTCAAGATCTTAGTGATGATGAATTTTATGACGACGACGATGATGCTAATACTGGCAACAACAACAACGGCGGAGGCAACAATAGTGAAAACAACGGCGGCGAAAGTTTCGACCCGCAGCGTTGCGGTAACGGCACCCTCGAACCAGGTGAACAGTGTGAAACGGGATCTACGAATTACTGCACCTCTAGTAGAGTGTGCAATACATCTGATTGCACCTGCTATGCAGTTCCTCCCTTGCCAAACTGTGGAGATGGCACCCTCCAACAAGGAGAACAGTGTGAGAGCGGATCGATTAATTACTGCACCAAAGGAAGAACATGTAACACCGATCTTTGTACGTGTGTGCCGCCGACATCTCTTTGTACGAGTGACAACGATTGTGGAGAGGATGTCTGTAAAAATAGTAAATGCGTCGAACCAGTAAGAACACTTGTCGCTGCAGCACCTCTTTGTGGAAATGGAATCGTAGATAACGGGGAGCAATGTGATGACGGAAACCTTCGTAGTGGAGATGGTTGCAATAGAGCATGTCTCGAAGATTATGATGTGACTGGTACGCAGGTAGCTGCTGATACGTCTAGTGCTTTGCAACAAGCTTTAGCGATTCCTATAGGTGTACAAAAAGCATTACCAACTCCTTCATCTGTTCTTGCAGATACACAGTTTGCGTCGAATACTGCTCAAATTTCCAATGTTGTTGGGGGTCAATTTACAAATTATGCACCGGGCGTGTCACAAGTACAAAATCAATACACCAATAGGGCACAAGTTCTTGGAGGTATGTATCAACAACAGCAGCAATTCGGTTTCCCTCAGTATCCAAACTTCCAGCAACTTCCATACCAATTACCACTTGCACAGTTGCAACCTCTTGCTACGCGAAGAGCACCGATAGGAGACACGGGACCAGCTGCAGTAGCAGTAATAGGCGCGGGTGCAGCTGCGGGACTTAGTTGGATACGAAGAAAGAGGAAGTAGTTAATTGAACTTGAGCCTTCCAAAGTTTTGAACCCACTCATCTTCAAACAGTCCAATACCAATTTCTTCGAACTCCGGTCGCAAAATATTTCGCCGGTGATTGGGGCTGTTCATCCAGTCTTCCATTACCTGCTTTACCGAAAGTTGTCCCTTAGCTAAGTTTTCTCCAAGTGAGAAGATTGGCTCACAGCTGCATTCTTGTAGACCTGTGAGGATAAAGTCGGGTCCTTGGTCTTCCACAGTAGATTCACCACCAAGGTCAAACTGTTGCGCACAGCTACAGGAATTTGGATTGATATCTAAGTATCCACCTCCACGAATACGGTCAACGTAACTTAAGCCTTCTGGTGTGTAGTGACTAAAGTATCCGCGTTCTGCCATATCTTTTGCATGACGTTGTGCAGAAACTTCAAGGTAGTAGTTACTTCTAATAGGAGTCAGTTTAAATTTCGCGCGCTCTTCGTTTACTGCATGGATCAAGTCGTTGCGTGTTTGCTCGGCGAGACTTCCTCGAGAACGAATGAGTCCAAGCACTGCAGACTTTACGGTTTTTGGTGTAGCGATATCGGTATAACTTTTTGCAAGTTTTGATGTCGTAGTAGCAACAGAGATCGTCACGTTTTCGAAGAACGAAGAACGTGAATCTTTCGGTGCGCTGTAGTGCTCCTCTTTTACAGGGAACATATCTGGCTCTGGCTGAAGAGATGGCTCTGCAGTAAGTAGTGTGTAAATCGCCATTGCCGCTTCTTTGTGCGTAATCTTAAGCTCTGGTTGAAAGAGATTAGGATTTTGTTTATTTCCAATAAGTTTATATCGCCAAGAAAGTCCCACATATGGACTGTAATTTGCGCCGACAGGAATATCTGTATATTGATAGGGGATGTTTGTCGTCAGATCGAACACCTTTGTCGTCATCATCAAAAACTCAGCGCGCGTTACAGATTTATGTGGATACGCAAAACTTGTAGAAGGGTCTGGGGTGAGCAATCCTAGTTTTATAGCTTTGATCATATAGGGGGCATACCACTGACCATCGATCATGTCGGGGTAGTCTCCGAAGGTCTGCACATCTTTTTCTACAGTGATACCAGCGTTCTTCATAAGTATCATTGCGGCCTCTGCCCTACGCACATAGGTGATAGGTTCTTGCGCTGCTCCAACGTTTATTAGAAGGGGAGCGAATGTAAGCAGGCCGATAAATACTGAAGATATAAATTTACGCATGAATCATACTATTCTACCATAAATTTTGCATTTTTAACAGATAGAGAACGCAAGAATGCTCTGTGGCCTAAAAACGCATAAGAAATGCCTTTACGAGATCAAATCCACACAGTACCATATCGCGGCTATGTTGCATTCTTTGAAAGCAGCACCGGGTTCACGCAAGTCCTCAAAAAGGGCAGGGCGTGGTAACAGCGCAGGTCGTGGAACCACGGCTGGTCGTGGTACAAAAGGACAGGGCTCACGCTCTGGTAGCAGTCGTAACCGTATTTTTGAAGGTGGTCAGACACCTCTGTTGCAGCGTCAGCCAAAGCTCGGTGGATTTAAAAATCCTAACCGTATTGAGTACGAGGTAGTAAACCTTGGTTCTTTGGAAGAGGTTCTTGCAGCAGGAAAGTACGATGTTGCTTCTTTAAAAGAGAACAAACTCGTATCTACTGGTAAGCGCGTTAAGCTACTTGGAAGAGGCGAGGTGAAAAAGAAATTTGATATCACCGTCCACGCCGCTAGTAAAACTGCAGTACAGGCTATCGAAAAAGCAGGTGGCAAGGTGACAGTGACGACATAATTCTGTCATACTCCACTTAAATGTTTACGTACCTACGACAGCTCTGGCACTCAGAAGAACTCCGCAAGAGAATTATTATGACTATTGGTCTTTTGCTTATATATCGCATTGTTGCGCACATTGCCGTTCCTGGAACAGATCCGTTTGCTCTTAGCTCATTTCTCGATCAGAGAAGTGGAGGTGGAATAGTTGGCGTATTTGCAGCACTTACGGGTGGTGCGATTGATAACTTCTCTATCGTGCTTCTTGGACTTTCTCCATACATTAATGCATCTATTATTATGCAGCTCTGTACGGTGATCTTTCCTAAGCTTGAAGCTCTCAGCAAAGAAGGACAGCAAGGACAGCAAGTTATCAACAAGTACACACGTTGGCTCACTGTTCCTCTCGCATTCATTCAGAGTTACGGATTCCTCATCTTGCTTGGGCAAGGTGGTGTACAGCTCGTAGACCTTACATTCCCTGGAGTACTTCTTCCTATGCTCTATGTAACAACAGGTGCACTGTTCCTTATGTGGCTTGGAGAACTTATTACAGAGAAGGGAATTGGAAACGGTATCTCTCTGATTATCTTCATTGGAATCGTATCTGGAATGCCAACAACGCTTTCTACTATGTTCCTTGCAGGACAAGGTAAGCAGGCTGCATTCTTCCTCTTTGCCATTGTTTCTCTCGCTATGCTTGTTGCGGTAGTTCTGTTTACAGATGCTCACCGTCTCATTCCTATAACCTATGCAAACCAAGGAGCTGGACGCGGAGTGCAGGGGAATATCCCTATTCGATTGAACCAAGCAGGAATGATCCCGATTATCTTCGCGATCTCTCTTATTACACTTCCTGCAATTATCGCTCAATTCCTAAGTACAGCGACTCGTCCTGTCCTTCAGGCTGTTGCTAACTTCATTAACATTAACATCAATCCCAACAACCCCAGTATATTGTATATAGCCATATACTTCCTTCTGGTGGTCGGGTTTACATATTTCTTCGTATCGGTAACATTCAAGCCTGACGAGGTAGCAGAGAACATTCAGAAGCGTGGTGGATTCGTCCCAGGTGTGCGCCCAGGAAAGCAGACAGCAGAACTCCTAGCAAAGGTCTCTAGCCGTATGAACCTCTGGGGTGGAAGCTTCCTTGGACTTGTTGCTATCGTTCCACTCGTATTTACCAAGTATTCAACACTCAGCTCCCAAGACCTTATTATCTCCGGTTCAGGACTGATTATTGTTGTAGGTGTGGTGATGGAGCTTATCCGTCAGATTAACGCTCAACTCCTCGCGCACGATTACGAGAAGCTTGTCTAATCTTTGTAAACAACATATATTGATTCCATGACTGAACAAACAGAGACGCCACCAGTAGAAACAGCAGAACAAGAAGTGCAGGATCGTATCCCATTTGCAGATGTTCAACAGAGAGGAGATGCACATTGGAAAGTTTCTCATTCAGCATGGAAAGAAATTGGAGAAGCATTTGATATTAAGGATGGTCTTAGGACATTAAAACAAAATTTAATGCGTATACGTTCTACTATTGGACATCTCGTTCTCACAGATGAGCAACCTGGTGAAGAGCTTATCGAAGGCGGCAAAGCCAACATGGTTTCTGTAGCAGAGCAAGAAGCACAGCTAAAAGAAGCATGGTACCAGGTTCGTGAGAAGATTCTCAAAACGCTTGGTGAGACCATTGGGTTCCAGGAGATGCTGAATGCCGACCAAAAGGATATAGAAACATTCCTTGATGATTCTATTGCTGAGTGTGATGTACAGATGAGCGTTGGTAGATTACTTAGTCCCAAGAAACCCTAACTAGTATATGGACTTAGTTTTCTTCGGTATTCAAGGCAGTGGTAAAGGAACGCAAGCAAAGACGCTTGCGGCAGAATTGAAGTACTACATTTTTGAAGCGGGCGGAGAGCTGCGTAAGATCAAAGCTTCAGGGACTGACCTCGGAGAGCTTGTAAAAAAATATATCGATAACGGAGAACTCGTTCCGTTTGAGATTATTATGGAAGTGGTAAACGAGGCAGTCGCTGCTGTTCCAGACGATCAGAAGATTTTATTCGATGGAATCCCACGCGATGAAGACCAGATGAATGCCTTCGACAAGATCCTTTCAGATGCAGGACGTCAGATTCGCTGTGTGCACATCTTGCTGGATAAAGACGAGGCAGTAGAGCGCATCAAAGGCCGTGCAGAAATAGAAGGCCGTGCAGATGACGCCGACCAAGAAAAAGTATTACGCCGAATGGATCTGTTTTCCGAAAAGACTATGCCCGTGATTGCAGAGTACGAATCGGCAGGAAAGGTAATAGAGATAGACGGGAAAGGATCAGTAGAAGAGATATACGCACGAATTAAAGACGGAATTGCAGATCTTAACTAGATCATGCGCTAGAATCTACATATGTCTGAGTTTCAAATCTTCTCACCTAAAGAAATGGATTCCCTTCGCAGAGCGGGGAAGATTTTGGGTGAAACACTAGAACTCATGGGAAGATTGGTCGCACCGGGCATCACCACAAAAGAATTAGACCGTGCAGCTGAGGAGTTTATCAGAAGTCACGAAGGGGCAACGCCTGCGTTCATGGGATATCACGGCTACCCAGCAACGCTCTGTACATCGGTAAACGAACAGTGTGTGCATGGACTCCCTGGAGACTATGTTCTTAAAGAAGGAGATGTTGTCTCCACAGACTGTGGAGTGCTGGTTAATGATTTGTATACTGATGCCTGCCGAACATTTGGCGTAGGAAAGATCAGCAAAGAAGCTCAGGGACTCCTCGCAGTATCCAGCCAAGCACTCGAGGATGCTGTTGCGATGATCAAAGCAGGAGTGAAGGTAGGGGATATCTCCTCTACGGTTCAGGCAACAGTAGAAGGAGCAGGCTTAACGATTGTTTCTGCTCTTACAGGCCATGGACTCGGAAAGACGCTCCATCAGTTCCCAGATGTGCCAAATTACGGCGAAAAGGGCCATGGACCAAAATTACCAGCACATACACTTATTGCTGTAGAGCCGATTGTTTGTACCGGAAAAGACGGTATTAAAGAGGCTGATGACAACTGGACGATTAATACAAAGGACGGATCGCTGTCTGCCCATTTCGAACACACACTTCTCATTTTGGAGGACGGAGTTGAGGTTATCGCCTAATTAGAGCCAAATTAGTATTGTAATGACAATATTTCTTGTCTTTGACAAGTACTTTTCAAAGAAAGTGAAGATTTTTCCCCCTTGCCGCTTGTGTAAGCAGATTCTGCACTGTAGGCTCTTTCGGCTTGTATCCCCGAACAATTTTGTGGCCAAAGATGTAATTGAACTTGTCGGCGTTGTAGAGGAATCGTTCCCAAACACCACCTTCAACGTCAAAATCTTAAGTCCACAAGCAAAGGATCACTCGATCCTCTGTACGCTCGCCGGAAGAATGCGTGTACATCGTGTACGTATCCTCCCAGGTGACCGGGTGAAGGTAGAAATGACTCCTTATGATCTAGAAAAGGGTCGAATCTGCTACCGCTACAGGTCTGATCAACAGATCGACTTAGAAACGGGAGAGGCCCTTAGGCCTCCTACACAAGCGTAAGTATTATCTCTTTATACCCCTCCTTACGTTGAAAGTTCGTGCATCCGTAAAACCAATTGCAAAAGGTGATCGCCTCGTGATCCGCCGTGCAGGTGTGCGTATCAAGAAAGGAAAGATCAAAGGAGGTAAAAAAGTACGACGTATTGTTTCTTCTATTCCTCGTAACAAACAGCGACAGGGTTAATCCCACCTCTTATCATGCCACGTATAGCAGGAGTTCAACTACCGGGTAATAAACGATCAGAAATTGCTCTGACGTATATCAAGGGTATTGGACGCTCAATGTCACTCTCCATTCTTAGAGAATTAAAGATTGATATTAATAAGAAGGCAGATGACCTTACAGAGGACGAGCAAGGAAAGCTTCGTACACGTATCGAAAGTGAGCTCGTAGAAGGTGAGCTTACGCGTAAAGTTTCAATGGATATCAAACGTCTACAGGACATCGGAACATGGCGTGGTTTCCGCCACCGTCGTAAACTCCCTGTTCGTGGACAGACTTCCCGTCGTAACGCCCGCACCAAGCGTGGTAAGAAGAAGACTGGAGGATCTGGACGTACTTCCCTTTCTAAGACCTAAACATGGCTGAAGCAAAAGCTAAACCAAAGGCAAAGAAGAAGAAGATTAAGAGAACTGTTCCTAAAGCTCGCGTGTGCATTCACGCTGGTGAAAACAACACAATTGTTAGCTTTACAGACTTTGAAGGAAACAAGCTTGGAGGAAGTTCTTCTGGAGCTTGTGGCTTTAAAGGAACTCGAAAGTCTACTCCGTATGCCGCTAAAATCGCAGCTGAGGCTGCAGTAGAAGCAGTTGCCGGTTTCAATATTGAATCTGTACAAGTTGAAGTAAAAGGCCTCGGGCCCGGACGCGAACAAGCGATCCGTGGTATCCAGGGTGGAGGACTTGATCTTGATGCGATTATTGATAGAACACCTGTTCCTCACGGAGGCTGCCGTAAACCTGGACGCCGCCGCGTATAACCTTACTATTCCCACTACTTAATTTTTATTCATGAAATTTACTGGACCTAAAGCAAAGCGCTGTCGTCGACATGGAGTCAATATCTTTGGCTCTGATAAGTACGACAAAATCCTACAACGAAAGCCATACGGACCAGGTAAGGGACCGCGTACTCGTGGTAAGCGTCCTAGTGAATATGGAAAGCAGCTGCTCGAAAAGCAGAAGGCGCGTGACATGTTCGGTGTTTCCGAGCGCCAATTCCACCGTCTCTACAAAACTGCAGCTTCTTCTCAGGAGCAAACAGGTGACGAACTTCTAAAGCTATTAGAACGTCGTCTTGATAATGCTATTTACCGTGCTGGATTTGCACTTACGAGGTTCCAATCTCGTCAGTTCTCTAGCCACGGACTCTTTACCGTTAATGGTGTACGTGTCACATCTCCTTCATTCCGCTTGAAGGAAGGTGACGTGGTGGAGATTCGGCCAAAGAGCAAAAACTCGTCTGTATTTTCTCCAATAGTGGAGGCGCATGAGAAATATATGCCGCCTTCATGGCTAAAGGTAGATGCCGGAAACCTCAAGTTTGAGGTAACGGGACTCCCTGGAGCCGATGACTTTGAGCAGGCTATCGACGTCCGCCAAGTCATTGAATATTACTCACGTCGATAATCTCTCAACCTTCCCTTCTCTCTTATGCACATCATTCAGGAAGAAATCGGCCTCCCAATCTTCTCCGCTCAAACCGGTGGAGGATCCGGTGACGATTCCCACAAGGTCTTTACAATTGGACCCCTTCCTCCTGGGTTTGGTATGACGCTTGGTAATGCAATGCGTCGTGTACTCCTTTCTAGCCTTCCAGGCGCAGCGGTAACATCCATGCGTATGAAGGGTGTATCCCACGAGTACAGCACTGTAAAAGGTGTTCTCGAATCCGGTATCGATATCGCTCTTAACCTAAAGAGCCTTAAACTTCGTAAGTTTAACAAAGACTCTGAAGTCATTACTCTTAAGGGTAAAGGACCTGGAACACTTACTGCGAAGGATCTACAAGTTTCTTCTGATATTGAAGTACTCGATCCATCACACGAGATTCTTACTCTAGAAAAAGCTGGTGAAGTAGATATCAGCATCACTGTAGAAAAAGGCGTTGGATACAGCCCAGCTGCAGATCGTAACAAAAAGAGTAACGAACCAGGGCTTATTCACGTAGATGCAATTTACAGCCCAGTTACCAAAGTACAGTTTGAGGTAGAAGCTGCCCGTGTTGGACAGCGAACAGACCTCGAAAAGCTTAGCCTCGACGTTACAACAAATGGTTCTCTTACAGCCGAAGAGGCTGTACAGTTCGCTTCTCAGCTCCTTAAGAGTTACTTCGAATACTTCGGAAGCTCTGAGAAGGTTGTAGAAAGCGACTTCATTGCTGACTTCTCTCGTGCAGGTGCACAGGTTTCAGAAGAAGGCGAAGCAGCTCCTGTAAAAGAGAGCTACACACCTATCGAAATCCTCAACTTCTCTCCGAGAACTCTTAACGCTCTGATTAACGCAGGTGTTGGTTCTATCGAGCAGCTTACAAAGTGTAGCGTTGCAGGATTAAGTAACTTCCGTGGATTCGGAGCTAAGGCTCTCGATGAAGTAAATGATACGCTTGCAGAACGTGGTTTAGCCCTTTCCGCAGACGACGAAAAGTAGTAGGATCTCCCACTCATTATGCGACACCGCAAATCTAGAAACCGGCTAAAGCAAAAACCTGGTCACGCCAGAATGGTGAAGAGAAATCTCCTAACTTCACTCCTGCTCTACGAGAACGTTCGTACAACGAAGAAGCGTGCTGCAGTTATTGCTCCTCAAGTAGATAAGATCATCAACTACGCTAAAACGCACAAGCCTCATGTTGCTATCCGTTACATCAACAAGACCGTAACTGATAAGAATGCGAGCAAGAAGATCATGGAGGTGTTCATTAAGAGATACGCAAAGAAAAGCAGCGGACTCACACGCACAAAAGCTGCTGGATTCCGTGTAGGAGATGGTGCATCTGTTGTTGATATCAGCCTTGTAGAAGGTGCAACTGTTGCCGCTCCAGCTAAAGAAGCAAAGAAAGAAGCACCAAAGAAGAAGCCTACTCCCGCTAAAACCCCAGCTAAATAATGAAAACTACTACGCTAAAACCGGCAGATCCACAGTGGATCATTATCGATGCCGAAGGTCAGAACCTTGGTCGCATGTCGACACAAATTGCCTCAGCGCTTCGTGGAAAGAACAAGCCTACATTTAGCCCACATCAGTTGTGTGGAGATCACGTTATCGTGATCAATGCAGAGAAGCTCTTCTTCCACCCTACAAAGCACCGCCGAAAGGTTTACGTAACGCACTCTGGATACTTGGGTCACCTAAAGACAAAGTCACTTCAGGAGATGATGGACAAGAAGCCAACACAGATTATTGAAAAAGCTGTGAAGGGAATGCTTCCTAAAAACCGCCTATCCCGTCAGATGCTTAAGCGTCTACATGTTTACACAGGAACAGAGCACAAGCACGAAGCTCAACAGCCTAAAGCCCTTACTTCAGCTAAATAATTATGACAGCCGCTACTAAATCTCAGTACTTCTACTCTGCAGGAAAGCGCAAGACTGCTATCGCACGCGTAAAGCTATTCGATGGTGGAAAAGGAGATGTTACGATCAATGGACTTCCAATTCGTGACTACTTCCCTACATTCGTACACACAGAGAATGCTCTTGCACCTTTGCGTATTACGGATCTTGCAAAGAAGTACAACGTAGAGATCCAAGTAAAGGGTGGTGGAAAAGCTGCACAAAGTGACGCTGCTCGTCATGGAATCAGCAGGTGTCTTCTTCTTGTCGATCCAGAACTTCGTCCAACGCTTAAGCGCGAAGGATTCCTTCGTCGTGATGCTCGTATCAAAGAGCGAAAGAAGCCAGGACTCAAGGGAGCTCGAAGAGCGCCTCAGTTCTCAAAGCGATAGTTCAGTTTTACGCTGCTTGCTTATCTTCTTTAAGGTTGATTCCCATCTTTACGTAGAAGAGGGAAACACCTTCTTCGGTATCCAAGATAAACTTCGCATCAATCGTAGAGAGCTGCAAAATCGTCTGACACATCTTAAGAAGCATCTTTGGTGGGATTCCAATACCTGCATTCATGCATGTAGCACAAAGGCCAGCTGCATCTTTTGCGCGGAGGAATGAATCTCCAGTTTCCACAATAACACCACGAAGCTCCTGTTGCACAGTAAGGATATAGTGCTCTATGTAGGGCTCAAGGCTTTCTACAGGCATACCTTTTAGCTCTGGCAGAACCTCGAGGATATCGAGATCTGAATGAATAGCGTGGGCGATACAGGCATCAATGGACATTTTGTTTGTGTGGGTTTTTTTAAAGTTTTCATATTAGTATAGCAAAAATACCGTTTCTTTGGAAGGGTCTTATTTAGAGGAGAAATACCTTGTAGCTTACAAATAGCGTGGTAGGATTGCTCTCCAATTGGATTTACCCACTTTTTCTATGAAAATATTATCTCTATTTATAGCTCTCAGCATCTTCGCTCCTGTAGCAGTACAAGCAGAAGAACTGTCAGAGTCACCACAGTTTCGATACCGAGCACACCGAACACGTGCTATTTCACGACCATCACACCGTTCTGTAGAACGTAACACTCGTGCATACCGTAGAGGTATGGCTGCTCACCGTCGTGGATTTATCACTGATCTTCAGAGGATTGAAGAGACACGTGACGCAATTCGATCTGAATACCGACGTGGAGAATCTCCTGCATTCGTTATAGATAAGCAGGGATTTGTTCCTTTTCACACATACAGGTTCCGCCGAAGCGTACGTCAGTTCCACTGGAATTCTCTTTACCAGGAGCTTCCAGATGCAGATCTTGGACAAGGACACGGAGCAGATGAGACTCAGGAATAATCAAAATAGTAATAAATTTCACATCTTAGAGACGTACAGGGGTACGTCTCTTTTTTGTGTGATAGGATGGAGACTATGTCTCGTCCTCCTCTCTGGTACCTCAAGAATGTAGAGCTCTTTAAGGGGCTTTCTGATGAAGATATGATGGAGCTTCTCCAGGGGCTTTTGCATAGCCATCATGAGAATAAGCAATTTCTCTATACACCAGAGGATAGTGTTGAGAATGTCTTTATCCTGAAGGAAGGGGAGGTAACCCTTTATAAAGCAGTAGACGGAAAGAAGATCATTCTGGATGTATTAAAGCCAGGTGCCGTATTTGGAAATATCGGGTTTAACCCTGACACTGGCGAAAATCACTTCGCTGAGGTTACTCAGAAGGCATATATTTGCACGTTGCCACACGATTTCTTCCTACAGATCATTCAGAAACGGCCTGATATAGCACTCCAAGCCCTCAAGGTGCTTTCTAAAAGAGTTTCCCAGTATGAGATGCAGATTCGAACCTTAAGCGCTCTACAGGCCAGAGATAGGATTCTTGCTACTATTCATCTTCTTAATGAGAAGGAAGATAGCAGTATCCTTCCACCTATCTTGCGTACAAATACCAAAATTACCCATGAACGACTGGGAAATATGACAGGACTCACTAGAGAGACTGTTACCAAACAATTAGCAGAGCTTGAAAAAGAAGAGCTCCTGTATAGCGAAAAAAAGCATATTCGCCTCACAGAGGCTGGCCTCAAAGCGGTCATGGATATTGTGTAGTCACTGCAGTTCTTCGGTCTTGCAGAACTATTTTCTTGGCTAATGGTAGCGGTAAAACTTTTATATGTACTGCATGAATGTCAGTTGGATATTCGCAAATGCATTACTCTGATACACTCATATCCCATGCAAAAAGAAACCGCCCTTATATTCTCTTGGCTCAATGTGCTTACAAAAAAGCGCTACGATGCACTGATAGAAAAGTTTAGTTCGATCGACGAAGCGTTACAGCATATCGATCCAGAGCTTCTTAAGAGTCTCGGTTGCAAAGAAGAAACAGTATTTAGAGCACTAAACAGAATGGATGAATGCGATCCAGAGAGTTACCTCGCAGAACTTACTAAACGCGGTATCTCACTAATTTCAATAGAAGATCCGCAGTACCCAGCGAGGCTTAAGCAGATCGCTGACCCTCCAGTTTTCCTCTACTACAAGGGCTCTTTAGAGATTTTAAATGAGCCGACAATTGCCTGTGTAGGCAAACGCGAAATGAGTACATACGGTCAGCGCGTTACCGATATGTTCGTTCCGGTGTTTATCAAAGCAGGGATGGTCACAGTTAGTGGTCTTGCTGCAGGTATTGATGCAGCGGTTGCAAAAGAGAGCATTAGAGCAAACGGAAAAACCGTTGCGGTAGTTGGTCATGGCCTTGCGGATATCTATCCATCTGCAAACAAGCCTCTTGCAAAAGAGATCATAGAACAAGGCGGACTTATTCTCAGTGAGTTTCCACTCGACCATCCGGCAGATAAATTTACCTTCCCTGCACGCAATAGAATTATTGCTGGTCTCTCTCTTGGTACCGTAGTCTTAGAAGCTGGAGAGGGAAGTGGAGCGTGTATTACAGCAGATCTTGCACTCGACTATGGACGAGAAGTGTTTGCGGTCCCTGGTCAGATTTTTGATGAGCACTACAAAGGATGTCACCAACTCATTGCAAAGGGCCAAGCAAAACTTGTGCAGTCTCCAGAAGAAGTATTATCAGAAATAGGGATCGTATCGCTCTCTGCAGATGAGCCAACAAAACACTATGACCCAGCAGACGAACAGGAGGAAAGCATTCTCAATGTTCTTACTACCATGCCGCAGTCCACATCTGACATAGTAGAAAAGGCACAACTAGATACAGCTATCATCAATGCAAAGCTCACCATGCTTGAGTTAAATGGAGTTGCAAAGAATGTAGGGAATGGCATGTGGGTTCGACTGTGATATAGTGGATTCCAATTACCCCTACTATTATGACTGACTCACTTGGAACAATCCTTTCTGGAAGCTGGAAATACTTTACAGCTCATATTCGTCCGATTCTTATCGCTTCGATAATTTTTGGAGTATTAATGTTTGGCTTGCAGAAGGTATTAGAAGTGCAGACAACTGGAAATATCGAAAAGCATTTTGGGGACATAGAGCAAATGCAAGAACTTGCTGAGCGTATAGAGGATGGAGATGAAGAGGCTTTCCAAGAGATGATGGACCAAATGGGAATGGTAGGAGAGGAAGGAGAACTTGATGAGAAAGCTTTGGCAGGTCTAGCATCGGGAATGATGGGAAATATGATGCCGATGTTCGGTCTCTTCTTTATTACAATGATGCTCCTCACCCTTGTAACAAGCACGTTCTATATCGTGCTCGCTCTTGAGAGTTCTCAGAGTGCTATGACTGTATTTAAGAAAGTCCCAGCCCTACTACTGCCAATGCTTGGAGTGTGGATTTGGAGTTTCCTTCGGTCGTTTGCATGGATCCCTGTTGTAGGAATTATCCCTGCAATTATCATAGGACCAAGACTTACGTTGAGTAGTGTTATTCTCGTAAAAGAAAAGAAGGGCGTATTCGAAAGTGTGAAGGCAAGTTACACAAGGACAGGTGGATACTGGGGAAAGATCGTTGGGAATGGCATCGTAGGTGCACTTGTGGTAATGCTCGCGGTCTTAGTACTTAGTCTTGGAATTGGAATAGTCGGCTCTGTGTCTATGACAGGGGCTGCTATAGCAGGAGCTATCTTGCAGAGTGCAACGACTGCATACGCGACCATCTTTATTGTAGGACTCAGCAATACAATTATTGCCAATCCTAAAGCGTCTGCTACATCTAAATAATCAGATAATAAAAAACACCTTTCTATTGCGAGAGGTGTTTTTAATATTCTAATTAATTACTCAATTGAATCTAGTTGCTCCGTCAATGCATCAGTAACTTCTGTAAGAGTAGTTTCAACATCAGTTTCTGTAGGCAATTCTGCTACAGCTACTGTTTCATCTGTTTCTGCGAAGCTTGGGTGTTCTCCTGGCATGAGGTGTGGGGGAAAAATACGTTCCTATCATACTACTTCAGCTTTGAAGTTCAATAACCTTCTTTGGTATTTAGTAATAGGCTTCACAGAGCCAAAAAAATACCTAAGAAGCACTTAGACGTTCTTAGTTTGGGGTCGTTAATATGACATAGATGAGCATGAGGACCAGTAGTCCAAATAATCCAAGACCCCATAGGAATTCACCTTTTCTTACAGAGACATCTTTTTTGGCAATGGTCTCAGCAGATTCTCTTCCGAAACCAAATTCATTTTTGAGATAGGAGAAAATTTCTTCATTGCGTTCATAGGAATATCCCATCAGGTTTACAGATATATTTTGAGCAGCATCTTTAAGAATAATATATTTACGCCTTTTGTTTTGTAGTATTTCTAGGCGACAGTCTAAAATTTTACATAATTGTTTATCTTTACTCGTTATTACCTGAATACTGTCTCCTTTTCGGATAAATAGGACAATATCTTGCAGGGAAATCACAATAGCAAATGCAATCGCACACAGGAATGCTATGGGAGCGCTAAACGCTTGAGATGTTTTATATCCAGTGACGAGTCCTGCATACATCACGATAAATCCACCAATAGTGAGTATTGCTGGTATCCACAGACAGGTGTGATTGGCCTTTATTCTGATAAACATATTATGAAAGGGAAGTAGCCATTTCGACTATCGCTCCAAAGTCAGTAGGTTTTAGAGATGCCCCACCGATAAGCCCTCCATCGATATCATCTTGTGAGAGGAGCTCTTCTGCGTTGTCAGGTTTCATTGACCCACCGTAAAGTATTCTTGTCACATCACGTCTATCTTCAGGGATCAAACTTCTGATAAATGCATGCATTTCTTGGGCTTGCTCAGGACTTGCGGTCTTTCCTGTGCCTATTGCCCAAACAGGCTCGTAGGCAATCGTAATTTCAGACTCAAGAGGTAGGACTGCTATCTGTGCTTTAACAATATCCTTTTCTTTGCCAGCGTCTCGCTCACTTTCTGTTTCCCCAACGCATACAACAGGATGAAGACCGAGTTCTAGGGCTGCAATGCACTGTGCCGCAACGTCTTCATTAGTCTCTCCGTGGTCTGCTCTACGCTCACTGTGGCCACAAAGCGCATAGAGGCACCCGAGGTCTTTACACATCTTAAGGCTAACATCACCGGTGTGGGCTCCATGATCTTCTGTATGACCGTGTTGTGGGCCACAAAGGATCTTTGCATCTATGCATCCAGGAAGATCTAAGAAGCTTGGAAACACGACAACGTCGACATCTGCGTGGGTCTGGTAAGTAGAACCTGAATCTAATGCTCCTGATGGAGCGCTATTCATTTTCCAGTTGCCGGCGATGAGGTATTTTCGCATATGCTGTAAGCATATCACTGGAGTCCCCCTACACAATAGGGGAAAACCGCTGTACCATCAGCGCGTATGACAACTCCAGAACATATAGTACTCGCTGCAGATCACGCTGGTTTCACTCTAAAAGAAGCCATTAAGGCGTATTTGGCAGAGAAAGGTATTGATGTCATTGATGTAGGAACCTTCTCGGATGAGTCGGTCGATTACCCAGCAATCATCAGAAAAGGATGCGCAGCAGTGTTGGAGCAAAGTTGTATCGGTATTATCTTTGGTGGAAGTGGAAATGGTGAAGCGATGGCAGCAAACAAAGTGTCCGGTATTCGATGTGCTCTTGTGTATAGTGAAGAAACTGCTCGTCTTGCTCGTGCACACAATAATGCAAACGTCATAAGTCTTGGTGCAAGATTGACGGATGAGGACTTGGCGAAGAAACTTGTAGACGTTTTCCTCGAAACAGAATTTGAAGGAGACCGACATCAACGTCGTATTGATGACTTAGAAACTTCTCTATGAGCCCTATAACTATTACACCATCGATTCTTTCTGCAGACTTTTCCCGTCTGCAAGAGGATATCGACTCTGTGGCAGATAGTGCAGATTGGCTTCAGGTAGACGTAATGGATGGACACTTCGTGCCAAACTTAAGCTTTGGAGCGCCAGTTCTTAAGTGGATTAAAACCAAGCTTCCTCTAGATATTCATCTTATGGTGAGCAATCCTGCGCAGCGTATTCAAGAGTTCCTCGATCTGAAAGTTGCGAATATCACCTTTCACGCAGAAGCAGTATCAAGCACAGAAGAGCAAAAGAAGCTGATAGAACAGATTCGTGCAGGTGGTGCTACAGCTGGTATTGCTCTTAATCCTGAGACACCGCTAGATACTATTGGAGGCATTATAGAAGATATTGATCTCCTCCTGATTATGTCCGTGCATCCTGGTTTTGGTGGGCAGGAATTTATAGAACATGTCTTAAGTCAGGTGCAAACAGCTCGGTCTGCCTTCCCAGACCTTATTATCCAGATGGATGGGGGAATCAACGACACTACGGCACCAAAGTGTATCGAAGCAGGAGCAAATAACCTTGTTTCCGGCAGCTTTATTTTCGGAGCGAAGGACCGTACAATGGCAATCGAATCACTGCGATCTTCATGAGATTTCTTTTACCACTCTTCGGCTTAGGAGTTTTGCTATCCGCATGCTCATTTACTCCTCAAGGAGATTTGGGGGACCAGAAAATTGCATTAGTAGGACCTGAGGATCAGGCGGTTTCTGTAGATGTAGAAATTGCAGATGACGCAGCTTCTAGAGCAAAAGGTTTGATGGAAGTAGAGTCACTCGCGATGAATGAGGGGATGCTCTTTATGTTCGAAAAATCAGAGCCACTGACATTCTGGATGAAGAACACTTTAATACCATTGGACATCATTTTCTTCGATGGGCAAGGCCGTGTAATCGGGGTCGATTCTATGGTGCCATGTCTCGAAGATCCATGCCTCAGATATACTTCATCGGGACCGGCAAATATTGCCCTAGAAGTACCTGCTGGGTTTGTCGAAACCCATGGAATTGGAGCTGGATGGCGCATCGCGCTTCCCGCTAACCTATAAGGAAAAACCCAAAATGAGCCTAAAGATTGAGCCTGATTTACTTACTAATATACGGCTCAAGATTTTTTACAATTCTTGATGGAATATCTGGGTCATTTGGAATGACAAATGTGCCGCCAGTAACCTTTTCAAAGAGCTCAATATATTTGGTTCCAAGCATAACGCGAACCTCATCAGTGATTTCGGGCCATGTCGATTTATCACCATATTCAAAGCCCTGTTCTCGTAGCCAAAGACGGAAAAATTCCTTATCCAAACTCTCTGGCTCTTGCCCCGCATCGAACCGCTCTTGGTAGGAATTTTCCACCCAGAAGCGTGAAGAATCTGGTGTGTGGACCTCATCTGCGATCGTAAGAACGCCGTTTTCGTCGTATCCCATCTCATATTTGGTATCAACAAGGATCAAACCTCTTTGTGCTGCCAATTCCTGCCCTCTTCGGAATACGGCAAAGGCCTTTTCTTCGATCTCAGCCCATTGCTCAGGGGTCGATAATCCTTGTTCAAAAATCCCATTAGCATCAATCAATTCATCATCTTCGCCCTTTGTTGTAGGGGTTAGAATGATATCGTCAAACTTCTGGTTTTTAACCATTCCCTCTGGGAGGGTATTTCCGCAGTAATTTCGCACTCCTTCTTTGTAATTTACCCATACGGCAGTTTTACTGGATCCTGTTAGATAAGCGCGAACGACTATCTCTACAGGGATCATAGTAAGATCCTTCACAACGACGACATTTGGATCTGGGTTTTCGATAACCTGCGTTGCCATAATATCGCTGATTTGGTCGAACCACCATGAGCTAATTTGAGTCAAAACTTGCCCTTTTAGAGGAATAGTTGTCCAGTTAATATCAAAAGCGGACTGCCTATCTGTCGCAACGAGGAATCGTCTCTTCTGGTCCTTTTGAAGGTATACATCGCGAACCTTACCGCCATAGCGCTCTCCAAGACCTTGCAAATCAGTTGTTTCAAGCGTTGTGTCAAGAAAGGGCTCTAGGGCCGATGATGTGAGGGCTGTATTTGTCATAATTTATGCTCATATCGTACATGTTCTAGGCTCATTTCTACAAAAAAACCCAATTGAGAAAAAGCTGTTTTTCGGCTATAATAAGATGATATATCAAAAAAAACCCAATGAGCCTCAGGCTCATCCACACAAACACTACACATGACATCAGAAGTCGACTTCCTCCTCCCGGGATCTATAGAAAATATTCACCAAGCAGTGAATAGTTTTTCTGGAGAGGGTTCACTTCTTAAACTTACGAAGAAGCAGAGGCAGCAGTGGATCTCAACTCTTCTTGGTTCATGTGAATATGATCAACTGTCAAGAAATGACAAAGGTCTCGTTCGCCAATATATTCAAAATGAAACAGGGTACTCCAGAGCACAAACTGCGAGACTGATTAGTTCGAGTCTCAAGGCTATTCGCACTGAGCCTCAGGTTCTTATGCCACAGGTGGAAGCAAAGAAGCTTTTGCCACTACGAACAATCACACTTACATCTGCTGTAGGAGTAATGCTCCTTCTCGTAATGTCTCGTCCAGAAACGGGGATCGAATTTCTCAATGCTGATGTGCAGAAGACTCTCACGGTCTCATCAGAGATTCCCAAGGATCCATTTGATCCTAAAGATCCAGAACTAACTCAGGCAGTTCCCGTTCGTACGACTGTATATTCCTTGCTAGATTCTGGTAAGCACCCACTCTTCGTTCAGCAAGAGAACGTAGCATTCTCTGCAGACGTCGCCGTTGCATACGAAAAGATCGTAGCGGTGACAGTTTCAGAGTTAGAGAAGCGTGTTGCTCTGCGTCGCAGTTTACGGTCCTTAAGGACAGCGTTTACAACTGCTGTGCGTCCTGAGCCTCAGGCTCAAGAGATGAAACAGGCCGCACCATCATCTACTGAGGTAGTTGAGCAAGTTTCCGGACATCGCATTCTGCGACTTGGTGCATCTACTATTAACCAAGAGGGAGCTGTAACACAGGTTCGTGGTCGTACAACTGCACATGATACACGTGCAGGATTGATGGCTGATATATTCAGGCGAGCTGCACAGCGCAGAGCTGCTAGGATTGTGTTCGTCCCAGAAGAAGATCGTTACAGTCCTCCAGAGGTGGTGCATGCAAGTGCGGGGCCAATCTACGCATCTGCTCCAAACATCTGGAATGCAATGGGGAGTGGAGATGACGGACAGGTATTGATGGTAGTTGATGGAACACCGCAGTGGACATTCATCAACAAGACCAATGTAGAGCAACTCCCATCTGGATATGTGAGTCGTCGTGGAGGAGGAAGTGGACGAGGAGGCGGAGGTGGAGGAGGTGGATCTTCTGGATCCGATGGAGCTGCAGGTGCAGATGGAGCTGCGGGAGCAGCAGGTGCTTCAGGTGCTGACGGAGCAGATGGTCCTACACTTGGAATCTATAACTCACTCATCCTTGAAAGTTCTGGAGGCCTAGAAGCTGGAAATGCCAGCGGACAGAAGCTTATACAAGTAGGACTACTTACATCATCTGGAAAATTGATTGTCGAAAATGATGTTCGGTTTAATTCTGGTGTGATCATCAACGGAGTGTCATACCTCTTCCCATCTTCTGATGGCAGCGCTTCTGGGAAAGTACTGCATACAGACGGTAATGGAAACCTAAGCTGGTCTACAGATGACGGTGCTGGAGGGGGAACAACAGAGTATGCAGGTCAGGGACTGAACAAAAATGGAGATAATTTCATTTCTCTCAATTCAGCTCTTACTGGAACAGACATTCTCGCTCTCAACTCGCTCCGATCAAGCGGAACATTAGTAGTTGCAGGGACATCTACGCTCTCTGGAGCTGTGACGATCAACGATGAAATCACCTTTGGTTCTGGTCTCATCATCAACGGTGTTACCTACAGATACCCAAGTTCAGATGGATCTGCTTCTGGAAAGGTTCTTTCGACAGATGGAAATGGAAACCTCTCTTGGTCTGATGATGACACAGGAGGCTCATCTCTCTCTGCAGGGCAGGGAATAAGTATCGCTTCAGACTTCATCACATTAACTTCAACACTCACAGGAACATCTGTTCACGCTATCGATCGCCTCTCTTCTTCTGGAGTATTGCTTGTCGATGGGGATGCAGATATTCGTGGAATTCTTTCGGGTGCTGTAGTGAAGGCAACAAACAGCCTCGCATCCTCTGGATCTCTCCAGGTAGAAGGTGCTGCTAATATTCACGGAACACTCTCAGGAAACACGATTGCAGGATTCAATCTTTCCGATTGTAATGGCGCATCAAACAAGCTTGTCTACAACGCAGCAAGTCAGCGATTTGAGTGTGAAGGGGATACTGATACCACCATTGCAGATACAGATACCACATACACAGAAGGCCAAGGCTTAACCCTTGATGGAACAACTTTCTCCCTAACAGCTGCACATTCAGGAACAACTATCGAAGGAACAACTCTCCTTTCTGGAGCCCTTGTTCACGCTCAAAACGGACTGACATCATCTGGAACTCTTCAGGTAGATGGAGCTGTTGAATTTGGATCTACACTCACCATTGGAGGAGTGACCTATGTCTTCCCTGTTGGAAACGGATCTGCCACAGGAAAAGTCCTCAAAACAGACGGCTCAGGAAACCTCTCATGGTCTGACGATACGGATACCACCATTGCAGATACGGACACTACCTACGATGGAGGACAGGGAATTTCTATCGATGGAAACAACTTCATCACCCTATCAGCGACTCTTACTGGAACAGATATCCTCGCATTAAATTCACTTCGATCAAGTGGAACCTTAGTAGTTGCAGGAACATCGACACTCTCTGGAGCTGTGACCATCAACGACGAAGTCACCTTCGGTTCAGGGCTTATTATTAACGGAATCACTTACAGATTCCCAGGTTCAGATGGTTCTGCAAACCAAGTACTGCACACAGACGGAAACGGAAACCTCACATGGGCTGCAGATGATAGTGGAGCTGGTGCTCTTTCTGCAGGTCAGGGAATCAGTATCAACGGATCTGACTTTATTGTCCTTACTTCAACACTTACAGGATCTTCAGTTCACGCTATCGATCGACTCTCTTCTTCTGGAGTATTGCTTGTCGATGGTGATGCAGATATCCGAGGAATCCTCTCGGGTGCTATTGTTAAGGCAACAAATAGTCTCACTTCTTCAGGAACTTTGGTTGTAGAGAAAGATGCAAGATTTAATTCTGGTATAACTATCCAAACAACAACAGATGCTATTACTGCCTTCCAAGTTCTAGATGCAAATGGAGGACGTTCTATATTGAATGTTGATACAACAAACGAGAGAGTAGGTATAGGAACAGATACACCTACTGTAAAACTTCAAGTTCAAAATAATGCAGGTACCACTCCTTCATATGAAAGTAATACTGTTGCTGGTTTTTCAAATACAGCTGGAGGAACTAGTGAGGCATTTATTGCAGTTGCAGGAGGATCTGTTGGAGTATCTGGATATAATTTCGGTTCCAGTGGAGATTCAGACGATGGACAAATCCTTTACAGAAAATCACTCAATAAACTCGAATTCGTTGCTGATAAAGTGACACAATTCTCTATCGATTCGAGTGGTATAGCCTCAGGATTGTATCTCCATGCACAAGGTTTGCTTACCTCTTCAGGTGCATTTGCTGTCGAAGGAGATTCATATTTACAGGGAGAAGTCACCTTCGGTTCAGGAATCATCATCGAGAATATTACCTATCACTTCCCACAGGCTGAGGGAGCGTCAGGTACTGTTCTTGCAACAGATGGAGGTGGAAATCTCACGTGGACAACTGCAGCTTCTTCTCTCTCTGCAGGTCAAGGAATTTCAATTGCTTCAGACTTCATTACTCTCACATCAACCCTCACAGGAACATCACTCCAAGTCTCTGACTCACTCGCTTCCTCTGGAACATTGGTTGTAGAAGGAGATACAGAGCTTCATGGAAACCTCTCAGGTTCTACTATTCAAGCAGCAACATCCCTTACAACTTCTGGCACCTTGGTTGCAGAAGGAGATGCGGACATTCATGGGACACTCTCTGGTGCAACAGTCCGTTCAAGTTCTGGCCTAGTAGTACTCAATGGAAGGATGGGTATTGGTACTGACACACCAAAAACATCTTTGCACATTTTCGATGGTGTCTCAGGTGGAACACCAGATAGTGGTACACGTCTTCTTATAGAAGATAACACCACTGCACGTCTAGAATTCCTTGTACCAGGTGATGGAATCTCTGCAGGTATTTACTTTAGTGATGCTGCTGAAGCTGGTATTGGTCAGATAAATTATAGTCATACGTCAGATCAAATGCTCCTTGAGGCTGAGGACGCTGTGAGTTTCCGAGTAGGTAACATCAGTAATCGAATGATCATTAACTCTGGTGGAAATGTTGGTATTGGTATGGGGACAGATCTTTCTCCAGAAGCAAAACTCGAAGTCATAGGTGCTATTTCTGGTTCTAAAATTTATGCAAATGACATTCTGCAATCTTCTGGTGCGCTTGCCATTGAAGGGGATTCCTTCCTTGCGGGAGAAGTCACCTTCGGATCAGGACTCATCATCAACGGAGTGACGTACAGATTCCCAGGTTCCGATGGCTCTGCAAACCAAGTATTGCACACAGATGGAAACGGAAACTTATCATGGGCTGCTGATGACGGTTCTGGAGGAGGGTCTACAGAAGACGCAGGTCAGGGACTAACTAAAAATGGCGCAGACTTTATTAGTCTTAATGCTGCATTTACAGGAACAGATATCCTTGCATTAAGCTCACTTCGATCAAGTGGAACTCTCGTCGTAGCAGGAACATCTACACTCTCTGGAGCGGTCACGATCAACGATGAAGTCGCCTTTGGTTCAGGTCTTATTATCAACGGTGTCACCTACAGATTCCCAAGTTCAGATGGTTCTGCTTCTGGAAAAGTATTGGCAACAGACAGTAATGGAAACCTGAGTTGGACAGCTGCTGGAGCTGGAGGATCAACATATTATGGTGGGCAGGGAATTAGTATCAACGGATCAGACTTCATCACTCTTACATCAACACTTACAGGAACATCAGTCCATGCATCAGACTACTTGGCATCATCTGGAGTGCTTGTGGTGGAAAACGCCGCAACTACTACAGGTGCATACATCGAACAAATTGGTAATGGAATGGCAATGGTGGTTGAATCGAGTGCTACGACTCAAGATATTCTTACAATCTCTGGTGCTAGGCTTACTACAGGATTTGCTATAGATATTCCAAATCTTGATTCTCTCACTGCATCAGGAGGAGGATTGCGCATTATCAGCAACTCTAGCAATACTGGGGTGAGAAACCTTGTAGAACTCTTTAACGATAATCCTGCAGCAAGTGGTACGACTGTACTTTCTATAAGACAGGATGCTGGTGGTACAGGTGTTTCTATTGATATGAATGGAGATGGTGTTGCATTGGATATTGATTCAGAAGCAGATAGTGAAGCAGGTATCCGCATCAGTATGAATGCAAAGAATGCGAATGACAGAAATCATCTTTCATTTGGATACAATAATCTCTTTGATGCCAATCTCTTCCGCAGTGAAGAAAATACACTCACGACAAGTGGGGCATTTGTTATAGATCCTCACGGGTTTGATAGCGTGTTCTATTTCGACAGTGCAACGTATAATGACCATACCGCAGAGGCAAATACGTCATCTGGTACGCAATTTACAATTTTAGGGAGTAATGCAGATTTCTTATATGTTGGTTCTCATACGCCATTTGGTGTTGTCGATTTCAATATAGGAACACCAATGAATGCTGGTATGCACTTACAGCTGGATTACTACAATGGTTCGTGGTCTAGCATTGGCTTCAAAGATAACACAGCATCATTTTCTAGTGGTGGGATGATCACGTTTAATGCACCAACAGACTGGAGTAAGACACAACTAGAGATGGAGCCAGAGCCTGTCTACTACGTCCGTTTTTATGTTGATAGCGAAAGCACCATTACCCGAGGATCAACGGCATACTCTGTTTCTCCGTCACAGGGATATCGATTTAAGGTTCACAGTCAGTCTGGAGATCCAGAGCCGACATTCATTGTAGATTCCTACAAGCATGCAGCGTTCGGTACAGGGTATGATCTTCAAGCAGCTGCGACAATTTACACAGAGCGAGACTTTAATCAAGAAGCCCTGCTTATCAAGACAGATGAAAATACTGCTACACAAAATGTTTTCCGTATTATCTCGGATGTAGCTTCTGATAACGATAATGCCTTCCGTATTAGAGCGGATGGTTCAACGTTCTCCGACAATGCATACAGTGCTTCTGGAGCTGACTACGCTGAATGGTTTGCAACACGTGATGATGTGCAAAAAGGAGAAGTGGTATGTATCTCTGTTGATCAGAACAATGCAGTAGAGCGTTGTACCGATGATGCAGATAGCAATGTGATGGGAGTGGTATCCACCAATCCAGCATTTATTGGAAATACCATTACAGGAGCAGATGGAGTAATGCCTCCTGGATATGCATTGATCGGTCTTATCGGACAGGTGCCAACGAAGGTTCTCATAGCTCCATATGGAGAAGGGGTTCTCAACATTAGTCCAGGTGATGCGCTTACTCCTGCAAGCAAGCCTGGGTACGCACGAAGAGCGCTTCCAGGAGAGCCAACAGTGGGTGTCGCCTTAGAGAGGTTTGAAGGAAAAAGTGGTACAGAAGGAACAGTAAATGTACTGATCTCTCGCCGCAATAGTTCTGTAACAGTAGATCAAGTAGAACAGGAAGTACTTGATCAAATCGCCTCTATGGAAATAGAGGACGAAGTGGAAATTATGGTTGCTGGAGCTATTGAGGCAATTGACTTCAACGACGATATCCTTGCTGTTGTCCGTCAGCAAATACAAGAAGTTGATTTGCGACAAACGGTTCTCGATATTCTTGAAGAAGCTGGTATCGGTACAGGAACAACGGTCGCCACACAGGAGCAGCACAATGTACAGATGTTAGCTGTAGAGCTTGGAACTGGGTCTGCTCTTTGGGGAATAGTGGATACACTCGAAGCAGAGATTGCACAGTTGCGAGAAGGAATGCAGATTATGAGTGGTGCAATCGCTACCCACCCTGAGAACTTCGAAAACCTCTCTATTGCAGACACTTTAATGATTGGTGGAGATGCGAGAGCGGTTAAAGACTTCTACGTCGATGGCACTCTGCATGCAGAAGACATCTTTGTTCCGGGACTTATTCATATTGATGGAAGAGTGGATATAACAGGGAATATGGATATTGCAGGTGATACAGAAATAGCAGGAAGACTGACTGCAGGTTCATTCGAAATCAATAGTGGAGCGACTGTTCATGGGCCACTACACATCGACGGTGTACTAGTGATCGACGGACAGGAAATCGATCTTTCCGGTCTTGTTTCTACAGGATCAATGCTCAACCTCAGTAGTCTTCTCGTACAAAACTCTATGATGGTTCTTGGAAATATTACTATCGATGGCATGGCAGAGATCCTTGGTGATGTTACTATCGGAGGAAGTCTAACTGTCTCTGGAGCCCTTACCATAAACAATAACCAGGCAGGGTATGCAGTAGTTGTCGAAACAGGAACATCGGCAATCGTAAGCTTTGGATCTGGTACCTATTCGTATCCACCAATAATCACTGCGAGTTCTGATAACTTTATTCCATGGCGTATTCACAGTGTGACGGGAACAGGATTCGTTATCGAAACCAAAGAGCAAGCTGCAGAAGATATTACGTTCTCATGGCATGCAATGCTTACGGAAGATCCGAATACCTTTAAGGGACTCCCTGCAGGAGCTAGCGTAAACGACATCGCATTCTTTGTAGATAACAATGGAGTACCGCTAAGTACCAGTGATATCTGGAATGCATGTATCAGAAACCAGCAACCACTGGGTCTTGATGGTAAGCCATTTAATTGCCGCCGATACAGAGATAGTGGCGAGAAGTGGACGCACCCAGATCACCCAATTGAATTCCTCTGGGATCCAGATGCAAACGATCTGCGTCTCGTAATTCCACGTGGATACTACATTGAGGTTGTCGGAGAAGTAGAAGAGGAGATAGATGAGCCGGAGATCAAGGAGGCTACAGAAAGCGAGAAGACCGAAGAGGAAGAGGTAGAATCCGGAACTGGAGAAACAGTGGTAGAAGAGGAAGAAGTAGAAACAGGAACAGGAACAGGTGAAGTCATCATCGAAGAAAAACCAGAAACAGGAACAGGTGAAGTCGTCATCGAAGAGAATCCTGAAACAGGAACAGGTGAAACGGTTATCGAAAAGCAAGAACCAGAACCAGAGCCAGAGCCAGAACCAGAACCAGAGCCAGAACCGCAGCCTGAACCAGAACCAGAATCGCAGCCAGAACCTGCGCCAGAGCCAGAGTCAGAACCGCAGCCTGAACCAGAACCAGAACCTGAACCAGAATCTGAAGAGGAATCGTCAGAAGAATAATCAAACTTGCTGATATCTAGCTGCCATCGTATGATTACTCCTGAACTTTCATTTCCCTTATTATTATGGCTAAGCGCAGAGGAGTACTCGTCACATTTATCGTCTTAGGTCTTATCGGCCTTGTCGCTGCTGTTGAACTAAAGCGTCAGGCAATTTCTGCTCAACTAGAAGATATCACAGAGCATTTGCAGGAAATGAAATTCGATGATCCTACTAAAAACCAAGAAACAGCGGATATCATCGTCAAAGAATTGCGTAATCTTATGGATATCCCAGAAGACATTGAGCCAACAGTCGCTACGATTGTAGATGTAGAAATTTTGAAAGAGAAAAATCCATTCTACGCAAAGGCTGAAAATGGAGATCATCTTATTGTCACTCCAACGCGGGCTATTCTTTACAGCTCAAAGACAAAGAAAATTATTGATGTTGTCCCTGTGCAACTAGAGCCAGTTGCTGGCGAAGGTTCTGCAGAGTAGTAGAACTGAGAAAATGGCTTTCTGAAAGCAAATAATGTGTATACATCTTGATATATAGATTATGAGTATGTGATCTCTTTTGCTCTACATTTATAGTAAAAGACTATGCATTCATCAGATCGCATCTCTCTCTGCTTGGCGCTGTATTGCCTCTCAGCATCTTCTGGCTTTTTAACAGGGAGACTCATTGCCAATCAACAGTCACCAATTACGCTTAGTTCAGATACAAGACCCCTTGTTCCTACTATCAACATAGAGGGAATTCGTAATGGTCTATTGCATGGTTCTATTAAAGGATCTGCTCGTATCAGCATCGGGTCTCAGCTTCTCACACACAGTGGAACGTTTGCCCTAGATGCTTCTGATATTCTACGGAACGAAGTATCCATATTTGTCCCAGAAGGAATGCAGTACGTCGCTTCTAAAAGAGGAAAAAAGTACTACCCAGTACTCTCAAGAGCAGGAGAAAAACTCAGTCCAAAAAACAGAGTATATTTTCGAACATCCGCCTTAGCAGAAACTGCTGGATATTTTGCAAATGAGTAATGACTAATAGCTAATGACCAGTTACTATACAAACCAATGCAAATCTCAGTTGTCCACCCATGCTATAACGAGAAAGAGAATATCGAGCACACCGTGCGCGAAACACTCGCGTGGTTTTCTGGAGAGGGAATAGATGGAGAGGTAGTTATTACAGATGACGGTTCTACAGACGACTCACCACAAATATTACAGAGACTAGCCCTAGAAGACTCGCGTGTTCGTGTTGTGACACACGAGAAAAACCAAGGATACGGAATAGCGGTACGATCGGGGTGTGACAGCGCTACCAAAGAGTACATCGCCTTTGTTGATAGTGACGGTCAGTTTAAGATCGAAGACCTCAATCGCCTTATTCCTAGCCTAAAAGATCACGACTTTGTCCCAGGAAGACGAAAGAAACGTGCAGACCCATTCCATCGTAATGTGTTCGGAAAAATTCTTGGTGTCCTCATCTTTGTGACATTTGGTACATGGATTCGTGATGTAAATTGCGGCATGAAGATCTTTAAAAAATCTCTCTGGCCTACTATGAGGCCACTTTATGGAACAGAGAAGTTCTTTAATACAGAGTTGTATCTTCGTTTAAAAAAAGCAGGATACAAGTGGGAGCAAATTCCAGTGCCACACTACCCACGAACTGCAGGGACGCAATGTGGAGGAAGTGGCCGTGTAATGTTTGGCATGATAAAAGAGCTATTTGATCTTCGCTCTAAGCTTAAATCACAAGAGGTAAATACAGCTCCTGTTAGCGTGCAAGAAAAAGCAGAAGTTACAGAAGAAGCATCAGAAGTCGTATCGGTATAACCTACGAAAGATACTGACGTTTTTTGGGTGCATATTTCGCATATGCGCCAATCATCAAAAAGGTAAACATCCACATTTGCGTGGAGGCGACAAAGACATCGAGTGAATCAAATTCTCTAAAGGCAGCTTTATCGATAAAGGTAAGTGGCATCACACCCATCAGATTAATCGTAAAGGCGATGACAATTCCCCAGTAGGCAGCTGCGAGTCTTTTGCTAATAAAGCAGATAGGTACTCCCAGAGCGACAAATGGGAAGAGATACCGTTCATGCATCTGAGTGAGGAATAAGAAGAATGCGGCAGCAAGTAGTGCACTGCAATACATGAGTGCTTCTACGTTGCCAGGTTTCTTAATCTCTTTATGGAATATCCATAATATAAAGGCATACATTAGCCCAAACAGGGTAATACCCCACTTGGTATAGGTCATAAATCCAAATGGTGAGGTTGTGGATTGAATACGCCATCCCTTATCCGCCAATATTGACCACCAGAAGTTATACGCTCCTATAGTTACATTAGAATATGCCCCTACAGATCCTGTGTAGACATCGATAATTTCCTGCAAGACATTGCCCAATGCAAAGGGGATCAGTACTACCAGTACGGTAATCATTCCGGTGACACAGAAGCGAAGAAATTCTCTACGGTCTGATGAGCTAATAACGATATACGCAAAGAGTGGAAACAGAACAATGCTCTGGAATTTTGTCAGTATCGACAGTGCAAGAAGTATCGCAGTAAGGTCTCGCTTCTGGTGTATCCAGGCAGCAAGAGAGGCAACAAGGAGCATCGTATAAATAGAGTCGGTTTGTCCCCAGAGGGCAGAATCATAAATAGCGGCGGGGTTTAGTGCATAAATCCACGCACCGGCCAGTCCTGCTTTTCTACCTTTCCATTTTCGTATGATCGTAAACAGTAATCCACACAAAATAACATCAGAAAAAATCGCTGGCAGCTTTATAAACATTTTGTAGCTCATGCTATACAAGTCAAATTCACCAAACATAAACTTATACACGTGTCCAAATCCTGCGAGCATCGTTATCGAAAACGGAGGATAGTCTGGCAGCATATTTCCACCGATCTGCTCTTCATACGATTGCGCTAGCCCTAGCTCTACAGCGCTTCGTGCCCAACCTTGATATACACCGATGTCAAAGCCATATCCTGGGTGCCAGCTCACACTAAATCGCACAACAAATGCGACGACGAGAACAATAAACAGCGCATCAACTCTGCGCAAAAATCCCGGAAGACGGAAGAAACGTTCTATGACTAAAGAGGAAGGGGTTGCCCCTATAGTAACGGGAGTTACTCTTATTTGCCACCACTGATTGGCAGAGCGAACTTACTTTCGCGTTCGCAGTTTACACATCGCAAGTCCCAAACCGGAAGAATCATGCGTTTCTTAAACGATGCATCATCGATAGGTTCGTAATATGTCAGTGGTCGATAGAACTGGAATCCTGCAAATATAAGAACACCAAGAAGCAGTACAATCCAACTCTTTTTGCTTTCAGTAAGCTTAAGTGCGCCAAGTTGCTTCAGTTCCAGAAGAACGTAACTCAAAATAATAAAGCTAAAGATGAGCGGAATAAAGTAGTGGTACAAGTACATCACACGGCCAATCATCGAGACAGCGATCATAAACGAGACCCACATCCCGCACCAAATGAGCAATTCGTTTTTGTATTTGAGTGGTTTAGCACCAGAGATAACTGCAGATCCTACCAGTAACCCAAAGGCGAGGAAGAGGCCGAGCAACGCAGCTCCCCATACGGCAGGGTTCGCCTGAAGGGTAATATACTGATAATACGAGCCGTCTGGTGTCTCCCATCGGTAATTGATAGATCGTCCTCCAAGTGGCCAGAAGTAAAATGGTGAACCATTTTCATCAGACTTACACAAATTCAGTGCAGGCACTCCTTTGCTGTAGTGCCGTAAGAAACTTAAGTTCTCTCGTAGCATGAGAGGAGTGTTTACTTGGCCTACATCCAGAAGGGCTTTGTATTCATCTGACGCTTGGTAGTATCCATTATCTGGCAGAGAATCGACTATCGTTTTACCCATACTAAAGTGCAGATGCCAAATACCTACGTAGGTAATAAGGAATCCAGCGACAGTGAGCACAAAAAATTGGCTGATCTTCTGTGCGTTGAACTTTGGAATTTGCAGTGCAAAGAGCTTTGGAGAATCTGTGCGAAGGTGCAGGATGAGCAGTGGCCAGAGAAGCACCATAATAAGTGCCAATGCCTTTGTAGCCATGGCACATCCAAAGATAATACCAAATAACAAACTACACAGCGGGAAGCCATTTTTACGGTCTTTATAGTGCAGTATCAAAAAGTACAGTGCGATGAGTGCTACGCAGAAAAATATCATGATACTATCAAGCATCGCAGCTCTACTATGGGTTACCAGTGCATTATCAAACACATATAAGAAGCTCAGTATAAAAGCCCAGAGCGATTTTCTGGTGATCATTAAGAAGATCAAATACAGAAGTGGTGCAATCAACCATCCAAGAAGAACAGGGAAGAACCGATATCCTTGAAATGAAAACCCTCCAGGAAGCTCTTTTGCGTAGTCTGTACCAATAAACTCATCATCCATTCCTTCGTTGGCATCAAAGATCGCTTCACCTGCAGCAATAAGCATTTTTGCTAGTGGTGGGTGCGGCTCCATAAAGAATGTGCCATTCAGATACTTCTGTGCAGATGCGATATGGTAGTTTTCGTCCCAGTAGAGGTACGGTGGGTTGGTGTAGCTCCAAAAGAACGTAAAGAAGGCAAAAACCGTCAATAGTATTCCTAGGAATACGGGCTGAGATTTGAGCCAATTAGGGACACCAGAAAAGTTCGACATTGGTAGGGAGTGTAGCGGAAACTTTCTCTAAAGAAAAACATGACGAGCGCTATTGATGTCGCTATTCTACTGATCCATGGCTGCTACAAAATCTCGACAACCGAAGAATAAAAGTTGGCTCATAAGTATCCTTCTTTTTGGGACACTTATTGCGATGTCTTTAGTATCGCTTACTAACCCTCAGCGTTCTTCTGATAAGAAGTTTGCCGATGCGCCAGAGGTGAGTATTAGTCAGATTACGCGTGGCTACAGTGAAGGAAAATTCAGCAAGATTTCTGTGCGCGATAACAAGGTATTTGTTGAGACAGTTACGGGTGCTGTATTGCAGTCTTATAAGGAGAGTCGTGACACGGTCTCTCAACTTGGATGGAATGACCCAAGTAATGCAACAGTAGTAGAAGTAGAAAACCGAGAGGCGCAGAACATGCTTGTCGCAATTTTGCCAGATCTCCTTTTCTTGCTTCTTGTAATATTCGGTCTCATCTGGCTATTCCGCGGTATTGCACGTAGTCAGTCTACGGCGATGTCCTTTGGAAAATCTCGCGCAAAAGTAGCGGATGCTACCCAAGTAAAGACACGCTTTAAAGATGTTGCTGGTATGGAAGAGTCTAAAGAAGAGCTGGTTGAGGTTGTGGACTTCTTAAAGAATCCGAAGAAGTATACGGTTATTGGGGCGAAGATTCCTAAAGGAGTGTTACTTGTTGGACAGCCTGGAACTGGTAAAACATTGCTTGCTCGTGCCGTTGCCGGAGAGGCAGGTGTGCCATTCTTCTCTATAGCTGGTTCGGAGTTTGTAGAGATGTTTGTAGGAGTAGGTGCTAGCCGTGTACGAGATTTGTTTGCAAAAGCAAAGCGCAACTCACCATGTATCATCTTTATTGATGAGATTGATGCCGTAGGTCGCCAACGTGGAGGAGCTGGATTTGGAGGAGGACACGACGAACGCGAACAAACACTCAACCAGATTCTTACGGAGATGGATGGATTTGAGCAGGAGACAAATGTTATTGTCATCGCTGCGACAAACCGCCCAGATGTACTAGACCAAGCCTTGCTGCGCCCAGGTCGTTTCGATCGCCGTATCTTTATCGACAAGCCAGACCTCGAAGCTCGCGAGAAGATCCTTGAAGTACACACGAAGAATAAGAAGATGGGTAAAAACATTAACCTCAATGTGATCGCACAAAAAACGGTAGGTCTTGCAGGTGCAGACCTCGAAAACATTATGAACGAAGCGGCAATCTTTGCTGCTAAGGGTAAAAATAAGACGGTCAGCCAGAAAGATATTGATAACGCGGTAGAAAAAGTAGCACTGGGACCAGAGAAGCGTAGTCGCAAACTTTCTGAGAAAGAAGTACGCATCACGGCGTATCACGAGGTGGGCCACGCAATCGTCGGGCATCTATGTCCAGAAAGCGATGCGTTGCACAAGATCTCTATTGTCTCTCGTGGTAACGCACTTGGAGTGACATGGTTCTTGCCACAGGAAGATCAGTTTACTACCAGTAAGCAGAAGTTCCTCGATGAAATCTGTGGACTCCTCGGAGGACGCGCTGCAGAAGAGCTTATCTTTAAGGAGATCACAACAGGAGCAAGTAACGACCTCGAACGTGCATCTGCAATCGCGAGAAACATGGCAATGCGTTATGGAATGGGAGATGATGATCTCGGCCTTGTAACGTACGGAGAAAAGCAGGGGAGCATGTTCCAGGGAGTGGATCCATCAACCGCTAGAAACTACAGTGAAGAGCAGGCACGCAACATCGATGACTTCGTCCGCGATACCATCAATAAGCAGTACACACGAGCGCTCGGAATGCTGAAGAAGCACAAGACTAAACTTGAATCCATCACTAAAACTCTTCTAAAGACCGAGACCATGGACAAAGATGAGTTCGTGGAAATATTTACAGGCAAGAAGGCGAAGAAGCGCAAATAGAAGCCAAATATCAGGATTCTACTCCTATGGTATTTTCGGTAATTTTCCGATATACTCATTGCCAATGCAGGCTCTCTCACCACTTGATGGCAGATACAGAGCAAAAGTCGAAGCGTTGGCGACGTACTTTTCTGAAGAAGCACTTAATAAATCTCGACTCGAAGTAGAGATTCGATATTTTATGCAGTTGAGTGATCTTTTGCCGAATAGCGATTTTCCAAAGTTATCGATGCCACAGAAAAAAATTCTGTGTAATCTCATCCATAACTTTGATGATAAAGACGCAGCAGCAATCAAGACAATAGAGAAGACGACAAACCACGATGTAAAAGCAGTCGAATACTTCCTTAAAAAGAAAGTCGCGAAGATCAAAGGTCTTAAAAAATACACGGAGTTCATTCACTTCGGGCTAACATCAGAAGATGTAAACAACCTAAGTTATGGCTTAATGATAAGCAGAGCACTCAAAGATGTGATGATTCCAGCAACTACAAGTACTATCGCTGATCTCAAAAAAATTGCCGCAACCAACAAGTCCATAAAACTTCTTAGCCTTACACACGGACAACCGGCTACACCAACAACACTCGGTAAAGAGATGATGGTATTTGTTGATAGGCTCAACAGACAGTTAGACCAGCTCAAGAAATTTACGATGTCTGGTAAGTTCGGATCTGCAGTAGGAAACTACAGTGCACAAAAAGCGGCCTATCCTAAAATCAAATGGGAAGCATTCGGTGCTAAATTTATGAAGAGTTTAGGATTAGATCCTTTGGCTAACACTACACAAATTAACCCGCATGATGACCTTGCGCAGCTGAGTCACATAGAGTTCCGTATCAATACGATCGGTATAGATTTGTCCCGAGACATTTGGCACTACATCTCTCGTGGTGTGTTTGGTCAAAAGCTCATCAAGGGAGAAGTAGGTTCCTCAACCATGCCACACAAAGTAAACCCTATCGATTTTGAAAACGCTGAAGGAAACTTCGGTCTCTCCAGTGCACTATTTAGTCACTTCGCAGAAAAGTTACCGATCAGCAGACTACAACGAGATCTATCAGACTCCACAGTACAGCGTTCTATTGGAACGGCATTCGGTTACAATCTTTTGGCTTTAGCTTCCCTTCGCAAAGGACTGAGTAAGCTATCAGTGAATAAAAAAGTTATACAACAAGAGTTAGATGCTCACCCAGAACTTTTAGCAGAAGCGATTCAAACAGTGCTTCGTAAAAACGGAGTGAGTAACGCGTATGAAAAACTCAAAGCAGTGACACGTGGAGAGTCTGTTTCTATAGAAGACATGAAGAACTTCATCGAGAAGCTTAAGATCCCAGAGGAGGACAAGAAGACACTGAGAAAGCTTTGCTAATGCTTATTCAAACGTACGTGTACCTCTCGTAAATTTACGGATGCAGTTATTGCGCTCGTAGCGGCCGACATGTCGCTCGGAACAAACAGAGAGACCTTTTTTTAGCCTGTTTTCATACCGATCTCCAGATTCGTAACGACCTGCTCGGCTTCTGCTTACAGGGTTTGAGTGAAGAGCTCTTAGAGAAGGCCTCCTAACTACTCGTCGGTATTCGCTTTGTGTCTTGCGACGCTGGCTTTGTGTCTCTCGAATATCATTGAGACCTGCTCGCCTCGCTCCAAATCCAAAATCTGCTCTTTGGGATTTACTATTGCGCACCACACGTCCGCGAATCTTTGCATTACGTGCATTAAGCCTTTCGAGCCTACTATTTGGAATATCTTGTTCTTGCTCATCAGCAAATACTACTGCACTACTGGAGGCAAAGAGAGAAAGTGCAAGCACGGCACCACTAAAAGATTTCAGACGATTCATACGAAGATGGGAAGGTTGCGTACAGTGTATATGCTATTCTGACAGTATGAAAGCAATACGATTTGCGTTCCCAATACTTTGCCTCGGGCTTGCGTTCTATGTGTGTGCCTTTAAGGTGGGAAACTCAGATTTTTGGTGGCACATAAAAGCAGGACAGTTGCTTAGGGAATCTGGCTGGATCTCTACTGATCCATTTTCCTATACGCGCATTGGAGAAGCCTATCTCGCAACACACGAATGGCTTGCCCAAGTCATTATGTCGATATTTTACGATACGGGCGGATGGGCAGGAGTCACACTGCTGCGCTTCATATTGATCGCGATTGCATTTGGTGTTTCTCTGCAGTTGCATCGCAAAAATTACTGGATCAATAGCGCTCTTGTAGTTCTTGCCTTAGCCAATGCACGACCTGCACTCACAGACCGTCCACAGCTGTTTACGTTTGCGCTTTTTAGCCTCGTGCTCTTCTTTTGTATTGGATACTTAGAGGAGAATAAAAAAAGACGGAGAGGCATTTTGATAGCAATTCCTGCGTTACTGATTGTATGGAGCAATCTACATGGAGCGGCATCCCTTATAGGAATTGCAATCTTCGGAGCATTGTTTGCGCAAGAGATCTTCAATAAGTCGAATGTGCGCCCACTAACTCTTTGTCTTATCATGGTGCTTATAGCACCGTTCTTTGCGCCGGGAGGCTTTGCAAATATCTCCTATCTTATAGATCTGTTTACAGAGAAGTCCGCAGGACTGATAGAAGAGTGGAAGCCAGGTCCATGGGGGTGGTATATCAAGCACACAGGAATCTTCTGGCTTTCAGGAGCGGTTTCTATTTGGTTTGGACGTCGTAATATCATCTTCTCATTGCTTGTTCTCCTCGGCATTGGGTACCTCTCGCGTACTGCGCAGCGTCATGAGGTATTGTTTATTATCGCAGCGCTTACGCTTACGATTTATCAGCTGCGATATATATCGAGATGGAACAGTACACTCGAGAGTCTTCAGTCAAAACGCATACTATTTCCTGCTACGTTGCTCGTCGCTATCTTCTGCCTAGGGAGCTACACCCATGTTCGTGCGTACGACATCAACAGAAACGATAACCTCTATGGCTTTGGTGTCTTCGAGCCAATGCGTGGAGCGTCAAACTATCTACACAGCGAACACTTCGGAGGAAACATGTTCAATAACTACAATGCAGGAGGGGAATTACTCTTTAGAGATCATCAAGTCTTCTTGGATGGTCGCAATATCGATTACGGATACGACTACATTCTCCGTGCAGTAAATGCAGGAATGGACAGACCACTCTGGGATGCATTAGACCAAGAGTATAACTTTATGAGCGCAGTCATCTATTACGCTCCACAAGCACAGATGGATCCGCTGCCGTATACCGATCTTCTTGATGAGCATCCTGATTGGGCATTGGTATATCTGGATGATTGGGCTGCCGTGTATAGAAAAATCTCTTCAGGAGATCAGATCTCTACTATTACTCCAAAGACATTAGAAACTCAGCAGCTCCCCGAAGAGATGGGTCAGCAATACTTTCAGCAGATGCAGGAAGAGCTCAATAGCATGATTCGCATACGACCAGACGGCGTAAAGCCGCGACTCTACTTGGCAAAGCTCTACACAGCTGTACAGGCGTACGATGAAGCAGAAGTCTTACTTGGAGAAGCTATGGCAGTGCAGCCGCAGAACTTCTCTATCTATCTCGGTCTTATGAAGCTGCGTATGGAGCAGGGGAGATGGGACGAAGCGTGGAAGTATTTGAAAACCGCGAAGAGCAAAGCAGGCTACTCGGGTCTTTCTATAAATGAAGATCTTGTGGAGCAAATACGAGCGAAAGCAAAAGGCGAATAGATAAAATAAAACCGCCGTTGATATAAGTCGCGGACGATTTTATTTTTGGCCAGAATGATTTAAGAGCAAGCTCCCGAACCAACTGACAACATAAGTATAGCAAAATTTACATATTTACTCAATACACTTTATTGTATACATATCAAGTTTAGTCCTACAGTTAGCCAAAAAGTCTGAACTAATAAATTGTTCAATAAACAGTTTGAGAAAACAGTGAAAACGATCTGTTTCTAAGAAACCATCAAAAATTGCTAAAAACCACTAACAATCAAACACTCCTTCGATGCACGGAGGGATGTAATCGGGATCCAATTTTGCTGTGCCAGGCTCAGACCCTGAGACGACATAATCTTCGACTAGGAATGTATCCCATTCATGTTCGTGATTCCACAAAGTCCAAAAGTGACGCCACTCGTTCCATCCAACACCTAGAAGTTTTACGTACACATCATTCTCTGCGAGGACATTCCCCATCTTTCTTCCTGTCATACAGGGGATAGAGTAGCAGTACACAATTATATCTTTATCCTGCGGTAGAGCTTTAAACGCAGAAACGATTCTATCAACCTCGTTATATGCTGAGTGCTCTGGGTCTTTATATGCCCAGATGCTAATAGCACCTGCGATGTGTTCTCTCTCGTATTCCTCAGGGCTTCTTAGATCTACAAGTACGAAATCATTAGTGTTCCCTTTTGTCATTGCTTTGCGTAGATGATGAGGGCTTACATTAGCTGCAACTTCTATTCTATAGAAATCCCGAATTAGCTCATCTTGGCTAGGGGTACGCATGTTTAAATACACATACGATGAAGCGATACCGGCAATTGAACCGACGAGGATAGATAGTAATGTAGTGGTGCAGAGTTTTTTCATAGCAACAGTATATCAGATGTAAGTGGTGACGAGGGGTTTACAGGTTACTACGTGTTTTTGCATTCAGTTTGCTTGTAAGCCACTACAAATACTATCGTGAAAACATAAATGTAGGTATATTCATTTATAAATGAATAGGAAACTTCTGCCACAGGGAGCAATGCTAGGATGTATCATCGGCCTTGCCCTTCCGATTGTCGTATTTTTTATAGGAATGATTCTCGATAGCGAACAAGTCATGCAGTCCGGGCTTTCGATGCCCCTGTTTTCACTTATGTTTGGCTTAGCTTCAATTGGGGAGGGGCTTTTTTCTCTTGTTGGAATACTATATTTGTTGCCTATATTGCTCCCGTATACAATTGCCGGAGGTCTTATTGGGTATTGGATCCAACATACCAAAAACAAAGCAGTAAGGATGATACTCATTTTTCTTTCTTTATCAGTTGTCGGAGCAATAGTTTTTTTTGCCGCGTCGATTGGTGTTAAGGAGTCCGGTCGTAGAATGACTAAAGAAGAAGTATATAGAACTGCCACTGATCCAAGCGAATGTGAATCCCCTGAGCTTCAGGGCATCGAAAACTTCAGTGTTAATGCGTGTTACAACAATATTGCATTACGCAGTGAAGATGTGAGCATCTGTGACAATATGATTCCATACAAAGGAGCAGATCATCAAAAGTGGCATTGCTACGAAGAAGTTGCAAGAAAAAAACTGGATCCATCCATTTGCTTGCTCATACCGGAAGTAGTGTTAAATGAGCATAAGGTGGATTCAGGCATACGTCAGGGGTGCCTACGAGTGTTGAAGGAATGGGGATATTGATATTACTACTTTGTAGTAAAGCGTATAACCTTTCTTAAGCGAGTCCCAAAGGGCCGAATCGAATGGTGACGAGGGGTTTACAGGTTACTACTTAATTGGGGTTGAGATGGAGCCCTCAAGACCTCTGATAGAGAACTTTGATGTACTAAGCTAACTGCCTGTCCACCATAGCCCAGAGGCGAAGGTGGGAAGTTAGAACTTTTGGAGCTCTCTAGTGGAACAACTTAGAACTGAGATGGGTGGTTGTTAGGACTTTTTGTGTTAATTTATCAAGCTATCAAACTTGTCTTTTTGTAAAAAAGTTTTATAATTTTCAAGAATTATTTCTGAAAGAAAAAATGCATATTTGGATTCTTGCTAAACGTGAAAAATTCGACATCTACGAGAATACGCGCTTCCAAGAAGTTGCGAAGTCACTTGGTATTGTTTTCCGCATGGTTGCGCCAGAGGATTGTGAAATAATTGCCACCAGAGGTGGTAGAAAGAGTATCCATATTGAAAGGCTAGAGGTAGATCAACTGCCTGATTGCCTCATTACTCGGACGGGGTCAGGTACAACATATTTTGCCAGTGCGGTTATTCGTCACCTAGAGCGCCTCGATACATTTGTACTCAATACCAGTGTAGCTATTGCTCATGCTATGGATAAGATGGAAACGATTCAGATGCTAGCAGCAGAGAATATTCCCGTTCCAAAAACTATCCTTGCTAAACATCCACTAGACATTGAGTTCATTGAAAATGAATTCTCATATCCGCTCATTCTCAAAAAAGTGTCTGGCTCCGAAGGAAAAGGAATTGTCCTCTGTAGAGATAGTGAACAATTACAAGATACTGCCGAATTACTAGATGAGAATCTCAACGTGATTTTACAGGAATGCATTTCCAATAGCCTTGGCAGAGATGTTCGCGTATTCGTGGTTGGCGGTAGAGCAATTGGGGCTATGGAACGTACTGCAAAAAAGGGCTCATTCAAGGCAAACTACTCAGCTGGTGGTACAGTGAAAACAATCAAGCTCACACCCGAAATGGAATGGCTTGCTGTTGAATCAGCGCGTATTATTGGACTCGATATAGCGGGTGTAGACTTGCTATTTGATAATGACGGTTTTCAAGTTTGTGAAGTAAATTCAGCACCGTACTTCGAAGGTTTCGAAGAAGCCACAGGTATAGATATCCCGAAAGCTATTTATGATTTTGCCAGCGTTCGATTAGAGGGCACTATGCAGTCGGTAAATACTGAGTAAATTCCTTATATAAGCCATAAAATCGATGGAGCTCCCTAGTGGAACAACTTAGAACTGAGATGGTGTCCTGCTAGGAGTTTGTGTCTAAATATAGATAAAGTTCGATCCGTCATTCCAGTGGTACAAAGAAATGGCTTTCTAAAGCCATCAATTTAATGGTGCCCAGGAGAAGACTCGAACTTCCACAGGATTGCTCCTACACGCCCCTCAAGCGTGCGCGTCTACCAATTCCGCCACCTGGGCGAGCACGAGAGGGAGTCTACCTCTGCTACTACAGGGGGGCAAAGCAAAAACCGTATAATTCCTTGCTGTATTTAGCTATAGGACACTATTATGGATCGCTATGCCACCTCCTTCCTATCAAAAGATCCCTAAAGACCACCAAGAGATGGATGGTAGTCATATGGTTGCCTTTAGCAATGATATGCCGTGGTGGGTTCGTCCTATGCAAAATGAGACAGATTTAACAGTGCCAGATTTTGTAAATGATGTCCGAGGACGACTGGAGAGATCTATAGGGAGAGCGGATAAAGGTATGGGGCAGATTTTTAAGAGCAGACGTGTATTTGCACAAGCGTTTTCTTATAAAGCCGCTAGAAACTCAGCCAATCTTGTAAAATCTGGATATGGAGTAGAAACATTCATGGAGCATATGCAACATGGTGCAGGAATGATGCACAAGGCAAAGCGAATTGGTTTTCCAAAAGGAGATCCACTGTATGGTAAATACGGATCCCCAAGCCAAGATCGGAGTTCAGGACAGTCTATTTATCTTCAAGACCTTACAGGTCCAGAGAGAAAATTGGCTAGTTGGCTTAAAGATCCAAGTACAATTGAAGAGGTGTTTTCTGATAGTGAATTGCGTCGATATACAGCAAAAGACCCCGCTACAAGATGTGTATTCTATGCAATAGATTTACGAAAGAAGCTGTGGAAAATTATAGGCGATGAGTCAGATAATAATTTTGACGCATCATGGAGAGATGAGTGCGTAGGTGCATGCATAGATCATTTGATTGCACTTACAGAGAAGAGGCAGGACCAACATGTCGAGGACATTATTGGTCAGGATGGAGCAACAGAGGCACTATCGATGAACGCCTCTGATGCAATTGAAAAATATGTTCGCCCTCAAACACTCAACCGAGAGACTGCGATAAAGTCACTCTCTTTATTAGAACAGATGTTTGTCATTGCGGCAGAAAATGGTGACCTAGATGAAATCCAAATAATACTTCAGATGTGGAATGAAATTACACAGGCACAAGAAATAGCACCTAACTCTAGACCATCAGGTGGTGTTGCTGGTCTTACTATTAAATGCAGGGCAGAGAATATTCCTGGTGTAATAGATTGGCTTGGGCCTAACCCTACCGCACCATCTTCCTCAGCTGCTCCAGATGCTTAGCGGCCTGTTCGTAGTTAGCGTCGTTCTTTACGACGTATTCTAGGTTCTCAATAGCCTCTACAAATTCACCAGTTTCCGCCTGAAGTGCAGCAAGTCTATACCTAGCATCTAGACTATTTTTATCAATATTTACCGCAGCAAGAAATGAAGATTTTGCTTCCGCAACTCTCTTATATTTCTGATACATAATCCCAAGATTAAGATGTGTACTTGCAAATTGCGGTGCGTATTTTACAGCAGCTTCAAACGTCTCAAATGACTTTTCTATATCGCCATATTGCTCTTGGTAGGTGCCTAAGAAGTAGTATCCATTTGTATCGCTTTCGAGGACAGATCGATTGGAAGGAGTCATTTTAGTACTACGTTCAAACCAAAGAAGTGCCTCTTTATCATTTTGTTCTTTGCGCTGTACTAAGCCAATATTTATAAGTATCTGCGGCATGAGTTGATCATAAGATAGAGCCTTGAGATACATCTCTAAAGCCATTGGAATATCGTCTGTTTGAAAATAATGTGTACCAAGATTATTTAGCTGCAACACTGGTCGAGGATTAAGCTTTACAGAGCGCTCGTAGGTTGTGACAGTATCTTTCCACGTCAGTGATTGCTTCATTGTGAGTGCTATTAATAGTGCACACACTATTGCGCCCAACGCTTTGTAGCGGTGGAGATAGGGGGCAACAAGTGACATGACTAGTAAGCACAGCCCAACAATAGCTATGTAGTTATAACGATCTGAAGCATAGAAAATCATTCCGTTCTTCCAGAACGTTGCAAATGACGGTGCAAGACATACTAAAAACCAAGCGATACCCATCGTGATAACCTTGTTCTTTTTTCGCATTAAAAAGCCAATTGCTACCAATAAAATTACAAATATAGCAGCAAGATAAAACTCCGCACGTAACAAAGTAATTGGCGTGTATTGGTCGTAGTTAAGTGTAAGTCCACTTGGCCAAATAAATTTCCATACAAAGAAAGCGATGCTCTTACAAAGCAGCAACCCTTGATCCACTAACGTGAGTTCAGAGATTTGTTGTTGCTTACCAAGTATAGCTACGATTCCAAAAATTAATGATAGGCCAAAAAACGGCGCAGTACGTTTGAGGCTTCCTTTTCTTCTTCCGCAAAACTCTTCTACAAGAAGAAGTATGAGTGGCAGAATAATAATAGACACCTTAGACATTAGACCAAGTGCAAAGAGTACAAGAGAAATGCTATACCATTTTTTTCGAGAGTCTATTTGGAGATAAGCCCAGAGGGAAGCGAAAAAGAAGAAGCCAGAGAGTATATCTTTTCGTGCAGCAGCCCATGCAACTGCTTCGGTATTCAGAGGGTGCAATGCAAACAATGCACCGGTACCTAATGCAATAATTTCTGGATATCCTAACCGGTCTTTTACAATGCTATACACAATCAGGATAAGTAAAATACTTGAACCAATATGTAGAAGAAGATTCGTAAGATGAAAGACAAAAGAGTTTAGACCAAATAGAGAGTACTCAACTTGATAGGTTAGTAGTGTAATTGGAATGTAGAGCTCGGGATCAAATGTAGTGAATGCAGCTCCGATATTATCGAATGTCAGACCCTGGGCAGTAGGGTTTTGCGTGATAAGAAGCGTGTCATCATGCGCCTGAAAGTCGTTACCAAGAGAAGGTGCGTAGGCAAGTGCAGTTACTGCAGCCAATGAAAGCATAAACTTTCGCATGTGCTGATTGTACGATATTTTCGCCTAAAATGGCCAATATTGATGAAAATACCGGAAAATGCTATAATAAAGTGAAATGACAAACACAAAAACAATATTAATTATTGATGACGACGAGGCTCTCCGAGCTGCACTTGAAGCAAAATTTAGCAGCAAGGGGTACGAAGTAATCGCATGTAGCGATGGTGCTGAGGGGCTAGAGAAGTTAAAGACTACGCTCTTTAGTGTAATCATGACGGATTTGCATATGCCAAACCTAGATGGATTTGGAATTCTAGAGCAGAAAGCTGATACAAAAAATGCAGATACTCCTCTCTATGTTATTACGAACTTAGGTAGCGATACGTATTGCGATAAGGCGATAGACCTTGGAGCGAAGAAGTGCTTCGTTAAATCTGTTGTGACATTAAGAGATGTCGTCGAGACGATTGATAAAGAAATTGCGTAAGTTACCCTAAGAGTTGTATAAATTCCTCTTCGGTTATTACCGCTACGTCTAGATCTTTTGCTTTGTCGTATTTGCTTCCAGGGTCGTCTCCTGCGAGGACATAATTCGTATTTTTACTAACAGAAGAGCTTACTTTTCCACCGCGGTCTTTCACCATCTTTTTGGCTTCCTCTCGCGCAAGAGTTGGAAGTGTTCCTGTTAAGACAAATATCTGTCCGGTCAGAGTTTGTTCTGCGTGGCTCCCTTCTGGTTGTACGGCTATCACTCCTGCATTTTCAAACTTGTGCAGAAGCGCGCGGTTATCTTCTTCTGCTATCCAGCTACTAAGAGACTTCGCCACAACGTCTCCAATACCATCGATCAAAAATAGATCTTCAGGACTTTGTGCCTGCAATGTTGTTGCAATATTTGCCATCGTTATTCCATGAATCTTCACGCTCGTTTTCTCTTCTCCAAAAAGAGCGGCTTGTGCACCTGCAGATGCATTGCTTTGTTCGACAGTTAGTTCACTCTTTGGCCACTGTAATCTATTCGCAAGAATTTCTGCGGTCTCTCTTCCAACGTGCCGTATTCCTAGTGCAAATAAAAAGCGGTCAAGAGGTACATGTTTTGCGCTTTCTATAGCGGTTAAAATGTTTTCGGTTTTTTTCTCTTTAAAGAGCGGCAGCGTTATAAGAACGTCATATGTCAGAAAGAAGATATCTGCAGCATCCGAGACGACCTCTTGCTCGAGTAGTACGTCGATCGTTTCTTTCCCAAAGCCTTCGATGTTAAATGCGTAACGCGAAACAAGATGCTCAATCTTCTCTTGGCGCACCGCACCGCAGTTCGTATTTGGGCAGCGGTGAACAGCTTCCCCCTCTGGGCGTACAAGTTCTCCTTCGCAACTAGGACAGTGCAGAGGGAAGTGAAACTTTCGAGAGTTTGCTGGTCGAAGATTCGTCATCACTTCTACAACCTCAGGGATAATATCCCCAGCCTTTTGGACAACTACGGTATCACCAATACGTACGTCTAAACGCTCTATCTCATCAGCATTGTGCAATGTAGCGCGTGTAACGGTGCTTCCTGCAAGGTGAGTAGGACTAAGATGAGATACGGGAGTAATGGCTCCAGTGCGACCTACCTGCAGCTGAATATCTAGTATCTGTGCCGTCTTTTGTTCTGCAGGGAACTTATAAGCCCGTGCCCAGCGAGGAGCTTTGGCAGTAGAACCCAAGTCTTTCTGCATTCTTTTGTCGTTTACTTTTATGACGATGCCATCAATGTCATATGGAAGACTATCTCGTGATTTCTGAAATTCTTCGTACATACCTTCTACTTCTTTAAGGCCTTGCAAGAGTCGAAGCTCTGTATTTGTAGCAATGCCACAGCTGCGAATAAATTCCATAAGCTCTTGTTGCGTTGCAATGCCGAGAGCTTCGGTCGTATCTTTTCCAAGTTCATAACAGAAGATCGCCAGCTTTCTGCTCGCTGCAATTTTTGGGTCCAACTGTCGCAAACTTCCTGCAGCAGCATTGCGAGGATTAGCGAACTTTTCGTCTTCTTCTAGGGCTAAATTTAAATTATCAAGTTCGGCTTTTGGCATATAAACTTCTCCAGATACTTCGATGAGTTTTGGTTTATTTGGACGATCGATTTCAAAAGAAAGTGGTACAGATTCAATAGTTTTTACAGAGTGGGTTACGTCTTCTCCTTCTATTCCGTTGCCTCTCGTAATTGCGCGCACAAGAACGTACGACTCTTCTTGGAGTTCATAAATTAGTGTGACATTCAGGCCATCAATTTTTAATTCTGATACGAACTCAAATGCGACGCCCTCTTTTCCAAGTGCGCGTTCCATTTGGTCTATCCAATCCAAAAGTTCTTCGTGAGAGAATGCATCAGTGAGAGATTCTTTGGGAGTGAGATGTTTGATCTTCGGGAGTCTTCCATCGAGTGGTGCTCCTACGCGCTGCGTTGGAGAGTCTGGTGTAATGATTTCCGGGTGCGCAGCCTCTAGTGCAATGAGCTCTTGCTTGAGCGCATCCCGAACATCTTCGGATGCCTCTTCTTTATCATCGATAAAATATGCTTTGTTTAATCTCCAGATTTCATCTCGGAGTTTTTCGGCGCGTTGCATAATTTCTTCGACTTTCATATTTTGATTATACCCATAGGTATACAATACAGGTATGAATTTAAAGAATTCATTGCAACAACTTGTAGTTATCATCTTTATTGCGTCGACAATATCTGGGATGAGTTACACGCTGTTTCGCTATAAATTCCCTGGTGTACCGCGAAGTTTGCGTCAATGGAGCTATGGAATGATGGCACCGTATCAGACCTACAGAACCCATAACGAACAGCTAACTGCGCAGGGGAAGCGGCCAGATGGCACGTGGGAAATTATCAATATGGATGCCTATTTACCCTTCTTAAGAGGGGAGCGCGCTATGCGGTCGTATCTGCTTACCTTTCGCGCACAGGGGGACATCATCCTTAATCAAAAGTACACAGAGTTTGCAGGGCACATCAAAAGGCTAGAATCCGATCGCGGAAGAGAGTGGGAGTCCATCAAATTAACAATACAGATATGGCCAATGTCTCCTGCGGGGTATGAATACCTGAGACATGATCCGTTTATCGAATCTGAATTCCTCGTACAAATTCCGTAGAGCTATGTCACAACAATTAAATTTCTGGGATAACTTCTGGGTGCGGCCTGTGCCTCCTCATGCCTTGGCGCTCACCCGCATTGCCTTAGGATTATTTTTGTTGGTGTACTCGGCGCTCTATATTCCGCATCTCTCAATGATCTTTTCGCGTGAGGGATTAGTCATGCCGCTTTACATAGACCGCTACCCGGCACTGAGTTTAATTCTCTCTGCCCCTTCTCCACTTGCAGCCCACATTATCTATGCACTGTTTATGCTGTGCATGGTTGGTATTACTCTCGGCGCATTCTTTCGCCTCTCTACATTCGGAACACTACTAGGAGGCCTGTATATTTGGCAGTTGCAACTGCATGGGTTTGCCACGTCATATAATCGCATTCTTCTGTTTTGCCTTCTGATCCTTTTGTTTAGTGGTGCACACCGCACGTTTTCATTTGATCAAAAGAGACGCTCTGGGTCTTGGACCGACTGGGAACCTATCAGTATTTTGCCGCAGCGACTTATTGCATTGCAGATTACCGCTACGTTCTTAGGAGTGTCGTTACAAAAATGGTGGCTGCCACACTGGAAGGGGGGAGAGGTACTTTCCTATTCCTATATCAGTCGTTGGGGGACGCCACTTGCTCAGTGGTATGCACGGTTACCACTAACACTTTTGCATTATGGAATTGTGGTGTGGACGGTAAAAATAATACAACCACTCTGCGCAATTGGAATTTGGATCCCGCGCGTCAGAATTCCTTCAATTATTTTCCTTTCTGCGTTTTTAATTTTGGTCGGTGTAATGCTCTCAATTTGGTGGTTTATCTTTATAATTCCGGCGTTTATCTTGTTTTATAAGCCCGAGGAAGTGCTTTTGAGGTGTCGGTCTTATTTTGGAGATTTGATACCCGAAAAATCAGTAAAACATACAAAGTAAGGCAATAGTACATTTTTGCGATTTGACAGTTGCATTCTGCTGAAAATCAATCAATATCACGGCCATGATGACACTTGTAGATATCAAAGAGCAGTTAGAAAAAGTCGATCAGCAGATCATTGATTTGCTTGAGGAGAGAATGCATATTTGTGCAGGTCAGAACCTTGATGCAGACGAAGAGATTGAAATGCTTTCTCTTTGGCTAGAAGAAGCTGCAGAAAAGGGCTTAGATGACGTCAAGATGGAGAAGATCGCCAAATTCGTGATTGCTATGTGCCGTAGGACCTCTGAATAGGAGAAAATAGCGTTTTGCGCTATAATAAGGAGATGAGTTCAGTAGCAAATACCATATTTAATAAGGCTGCCAAAGCGGGAGCTTCCGATGTGCATATCGCCGTGGGAAGTCCAATCATCTTTCGTAAAGACGGAGAGCTGCAACATCAAGGAAAGCAAAAGAATACTGTGGCCAAAGTTGATGCGTTTATCAAAAGCATTCTTAGTGCTGCTAAGTACAAGCAGTTCAAAGAAGAAAAAGAAATGGATACAAGTTATAGCACGCCAACAGGAATCCGTTTGCGTATTAACTGTCATTACGAACGTGGTAACTCAAGTCTTGCTGCGCGCATCATTCCAGACAAAGTACCGTCACTCGAAGATATCGGTATCGAAGATTTAGAATATTTGTGTGACGAAAAAGAAGGACTGATCCTTTTCACCGGTCCTACAGGTGCTGGTAAATCTACATCACTCGCTGCAATGATCCAGCATATTGCTACCCATAAGGGTGGGCACATCGTTACCCTCGAAGACCCTGTAGAGTTCGTCTTTAAGAGTGAGAAGGGACTTATCCGCCAGCGTCAGCTCGGCAGAGACTTCCTAGAATTCCCTGCAGCTTTGCGTGGAGTACTTCGCCAAGATCCAAACATTATCATGGTTGGAGAAATGCGAGACTTAGAGACTATTGCTGCAGCCCTAACTCTTGCAGAAACAGGGCATCTTGTATTCGCTACATTGCACACACCAAACGCGATGCAAACTATCGATCGAATTGTGGACGTTTTCCCGCCACACCAGCAGCAGCAGATTAGAACACAGCTTTCCCTCTCTCTACGTGCCATCGTCGCGCAGAGGCTCGTACCGTGCGCTCACGGAGGTCGTACTGCCCAGCGTGAAGTACTCATTAACACTCCTGCCGTTGCAAACATCATTCGTGATAACCGCACACCAGAGCTTAAGTCTGTACTCCAGACTGGTAGAGACACCGGAATGTGTACGTTTGGAAAGCATGCCAAAGAGCTCCTTAAAAATGGAGAAATCGATAAGGAGACCTATGAATGGATGAAGAATGAGGGGTAATAGAAAAGCGATAAGCACTGATCATGAAGATGAATAACTGTGTATTTTAGTTGCATATAGTATATAAAACATTAATATAGGGTAACTGTCTATTTCAGATGGTACTTGATGTTGCCCGTAGCTCAATTGGCAGAGCATCCGACTCTTAATCGGCAGGTTGTAGGTTCGACTCCTACCGGGCACACTTCACAAAAGACCTCAAGCTTTGCTTGGGGTCTCTTTTATTAGTGGAATTTCTACAAAGAAAGTTGTTCCATTATTCTCCTTACTTTCAAATCTAATTGTTCCTCCTAGTGCTTCGGTAGCACCTTTGGCCGCATACAATCCAAATCCGTTACCATCTATGCTCTGCACATTGCTAGCTCTAAATAATTTTCCAAATATCTTACCCTGCTCAGATTCTGGGATTCCACAACCATTGTCTTTAACAAAGTACTTAAGTTTCCCATTAACTATTTCAACATTAAATTCTACTTCTCCAGCATCTTTATCGGAGTACTTAACTGCATTGCTCAATAGATTTTCTAGTGTCATTCTAACAAGTCTCTTATCGAGTTTAGCTACAGGTAAATTTTTGGGTAAAGAAACATTGAGTTTTGCCTTTCTCTCTAAGGCCTTTGGTTTAATGACAACCAATATCTCATTAATAGCTTCTGATAAATCAAGATCTGCTAGATCTACTTTCATTCTTCCAAGTTGAATTCTAGAAACATCCAAAATCATACTTACCAAGTCTGCGAGGTTTCCGATTACACCCTGCATTGATTTTACATGCTTCTCTTGTTCACCTGATAGTTTTCCAAAGTCACCATCTAACATCATTTCTAAATACCATTTTGTAGAAGAGACTGGAGTTGCGAGTTGATGGCTCACAATACTAAGAAGTTCATCCTTTTGTTTATCTAGTTCAGCCATGAGGCTTATTCTTCGATTCCAGATATGTATAGTGGTGCTAAATAATATTAATATGATGAATATCAAGGCACCAATAAATGTTAGGAAAGGCAGTAGTGTCTGACGCGTAATAATAAAGAAATCACCAGCTTGGATATCAGCTGCCAATACTGCAACGGTATTACCGTCAGCATCTATTATTGGTGCATATCCTGTAATAACTTTTCCCCATGCATCTTCGTATAGCTCTCTGCTAGTTGTAGGACCGTCATATGATTCAAAGGTTTCAATAGGGGGCTCTGGATATTCTTGCCCAGGCCATTGTAGATAATCAATATCATCAATAATTCCATTATTATCTACATCCACATCATTTGTAGGGTCATCATCGAGATTGGCATATGGGTTAATAGAATTAGCATCAGCAACAAAATCCATTTCATTTGGATTTGATGGATCTTTTCTAAATATATACATAAACACAATGTCTTGATTGTTTTCCTTCACTCTATATAACTTATTAATAACCCTTTCCCATTCTGGCTTGAGCCAGTCTTCTTCTACCATAAGCTCATTAACGTCTTCTGCCCTTATTTCTACTACAGCAGTTGTAACAATAGCAAGAAGGCGTTTTCTTAAGTTATCTGTAAGCAAGTTTACAGTGTGATTATACAAGAGCCACGAAGTTGATGTTGTGATTAAGATTGCAACTACTACAATCATTGGTCCTAGAAATTTAATAGGTTTTCTTTGCTTCATATACAATGATTATCATGCATCATTAAAAAATTAGCAAATAAAGATTAGTCGAGAGTATTTATTACTACTTCTTCAAATTTGGCTGCACGATCACACGATCGATATCTCTCTGTGGAAGTGTAGGCTGAGGGTTCTGGCGTCCACCGATACTAAGGTGAGATGCACCAATACCAAATCCTCCGTATGCATTTACTCCACGCTCCACGCCTTCTGCATGCAGGTGAGTGTTCTCTACGAGAGTTGTTTCATCATGTAGTTTGCTGTTTGCAATAAAATTTCTGGTGTAATTACTGTTTCCATACATAGTTACGTACATCGCATTTCTTGCGTACTCAGGTCCGGTGAAGTAATCCTTTAGGTCTGCATCTTCTTTGTAGGTTTGCACAACAAACACAGGTCCAAATAATTCTGTGTGATTAGCACCTTTTTCAAGCGGCTTCACAATGAGTGTAGGACGCATGATGCAGTCCTTAATATTAATCTCTCCAGGGAATTGGCTATCTAGCCATTGGACATGTTCTCGTACAAGGTTGTGCAGTTCGAGTAGATCACCTGAACCTTGTAGTGGGCCAACGCGAACTTCAGGGTCACTGTATGGTCCTGTTTTAACTTCTCCTAACTCTTCTTTAAGACGACGAGTGAATTCTTCCGCAACACTCTCATGAACCAGCATGCTATCTGGGCTGGCACAGTCTTCACCTTGGTTATATAGACCTACAGTCAAGGCACCTTTAATTGCTTCTTCTATATCTGCGTCTTCTGCTATTACGATAGGGTTATGCCCAGCACCATTTGTAATAAACAACACTTGGTCTGGGAATTGCTGACGGATTTTATCTGATGTCTCTGGAGTACCAGTAACAATAACTACATCAGTCTTCGGTGTAGAGTGTGCATCAGCGTTTACTGCTGCATGCTTTTCTATGAATGTGCGACGATTCGCAGTAGAAATGGAAACATTTGGGAAGTGTTCAGCTGATTTGGTTGCAGCTGTAAGTTCACCAAAGAAATTTTCTTTTTGCATAGCTACAGGAGGTCGATAATCCACTTCTCTTGCCATAAGAGAAGGAACTATCCCAAAACATGCAAAGGCATATAGTGGTTGGTTTCGTGGAGAAAAGACTGCAACTCTACCTACTTCTCTATTAAAGAACTGTTTGTTCTCTTCTAGGCTACTAAGCAAGTCGATAGTTCGGTCGAATTCATCTTCTGCAACCTCGTGGGTTTCGTATTGAGTAAGTACCGCAATAATTTCTGGTCGATTTGATTCTAGGAATTCTACGAATTGTTTAGCACGAGCATCGATAGCTTCGAAGTCTAGTTCAACTGATAAGTCGATAGGCGCAGTTCTAGCGAGTAACTCTTCATTTTGCTTTGGAGTCTTTGGTGTTTTAAAACGAGTTATGTGTCCAATTACTTTTGCTAGATTTACACGACCATCATCAGTTTCTACTTGTAATGGCATACAGATCACATCATCTAAATCTTCAACAGGAGTAGTCGTAACTCCATATGTATGTAGAACAGTATCAATTTGCATTCGTATTTCATCTGGAATTTGAGACACTCCCCTAAGGTGTACTTGGCCTTTCTCTACATACATAGGAGGTAACCTATCTGGTTTACCTCTCCCATTAATTCCATCTACTAGGAGTTCCTCTTGGATAATAGGATATCCATCAAGTGTCTCCTGAGTAGGGACACGAATATCTGCAGATGAGTTAGCCAGTGATACACCCGGATTAGTATTTGCGGATGAACCATACTTCTTATCGAGTTGTCTCTTAGGCATAATTTAGGCTATAGAAGGTGTTTAGTGCCAAATAGGCATTAGATATGTATCTTTATAGTATATTTATAGGAAAAAAGCAAGTATGAAATTTAGGTTAAGTAGCTAATTTAAGTGCTGAATATTCCATATAAGCCCATATAGAAGATGAATTATTGTGCCCTGACGTTCTCTTGATGTTTTATCAAAAAATGATATGATAATTTTGTCAACTGACATAACTAGTTCTTTCACTTTTTGGGGTAACTGCAATGAGAAATGCACTGAAAAGAAGCGGTGGCTTTCTCTGGACCTTGGTCAAGAGATACGCTGCTATGGAAATTTGTGGAACAATCACTGCTCTTGCAGGAGGTATGCTTGCGTACCAAGCAAGTGGCAACATTGTTCTTGCTGCTGTAGCTGCTACTTGGGCCGAAAATGTTGGCTTCTATGGCGTCGCTGCGTGGATCGAATTGCGAAAATACTACAAAGAGAAGAGTCATCAAGGAGAAGGATTCTTCGCCCATGTACGTATTTTCTTCAAGTCCCTTCGTAACCTGCTGACAGAGTTTGGACTTGCTGAGTTAGGCGATACACTTGTCGTACGACCAGCAATGATGACTCTCTTCCAGGCATTACTGGGGGGTGGAGCAGTCGGAATTTTAGTAGGTAAGCTCGTGGCCGATGCTCTCTTTTACGGGCTTGCTGGCATCGGTTACCTGCTGCGTATCTACCTCTTTGAGAAAAAGAATAAAGAACAGGATAGTTGATTCGGCCCCCTCGTGCGTTGTACGAGCGGGGCTTTTTTGTACAAAAAATTAGTACGACTTATTGCATTTCTTCTAGCGATTTAAACTCGTCTTCTAATTTAGAATATTAGTTTTTATTCAAAATCTACAACCCCCTTATTCCACCATCCTGTACTTCTTTAATTATTCTCCAGAAGATCGTCGCGGCTTCTGCTCTGTTAAGAGTGCTTTCAGTATCAAAGGTTCCATCTGGTCGACCCTTCATTATTCCAGTTGCTTTGGTAACTGCAGTATCCCCGTAGTACATATGAGAGATAGGGACATCAGTAAAGTACGGACCATCGGCGATGACTTTACCGAGGCGAAGGTTTTTGGTATCGAGCATGGCAGAGCCAATCACACGGTTGATGAGTGATGCGGCTTCTCCTCGAGTAACATTATCATCTGGTCCTAGGCTGGAAAGAGAGTCTGTCCAATAGTTTCTACGGAAGACACAGGCGGCATCGTAGGAGTAGTGTCCACCGGGTACATCGTTATAGACCATCGCGCAGTCATTACGTGGAGCGATGAGGTTCATCTTAATGAGGGTGCGGTGGAAGATGGTAATCAGCTGACCACGAGTCAACAGATCTCCAGCGCCATAGCGTCCGTCTTCGTATCCATAGATAATACCGCGCTCACGCAAATCGACTATAGGTTCTCCGGCCCACGTTGGGAGGGTATCTTTAAATGGGTTCTCTATTACTTTTACTTCTGCAGGTTTGGGCTTGCTGATATGGATTACTGCTTCGTTTGTTCTTCCATTTGCTTCTACAGAGATTGTGACGTCCCCACCTTGGTCATCTGCTTGAAACGTACACGTCTTCGCGCTGTCACATTGCTTCTCTACGAAGTATCCAAGGTCTTCTCCTCTTTCAATTTTCCAGTTACCACGAAGAGGCATGGTGTAGGTGACATAGTCTCCTTCTGCAGTCAGTAGAAGTCTTTCGCCGGGGTCTATAGAAAAATCTCCGAAGGGACGAATTTCTACTCCACGTAGTCCCGCGAGGTTATTTGCCGTGAGGGTAAATGTGGAAATTGCAGCAAGCGTACTTAATCCAACCAACCCAAGTGAAAGCCCAGTGGCCTTTCTCCAAAAGGAATGCATGGGACTAGTGTACCAACTCTTAGTGCTTTTCTCTACCCGGTGGACAAACGTCTAGTGACCGAAGGATATTTTGTAGTGCTTCGTCATACAAAACCTCTGCATCTTCTTGTGTAGTGATACTTACATTCAGCACTCCACCGTGACTTTCACGGAAGATATTATACTCACGAGTGTGGTATCTCTTTCCACCGATGTTTCGTACACCATCGGTAAAGAGGGTAGGGCGCTTCTTCCAAATGAGGCGATCAAATCGAAGCAGCTTAAATGCTGGGTCGACGGTGAGAGACTCTTCGATGCTTTGAGACATACGGTCCATACCTTCTTTTGTCATCAGATCTTCATTTTGTGTTTCACTGATAGTAATAATCATTCGCTCGCTAGGGTCATTGAGAATATCTCCATCAAACTCTTCACGTGTATCATCAAGTTCCCAGTTACCAGGGAATTTAAGCTTATAACCAAATGTGTCACTCTGATACGAAACGACAGGAGCGTTCAAGATTTCATCTTCTATAACAGCTGGAGCACTAAGGTGCAGACCTTCAAAAGGATCCGCAGGAGCAGGCGCAGGATTGTGGATAAGAACGACAGCTGTGAGAGTCGCGATAGAGGCGGCTACAGCACCGAGGTGAATGGGAAATTTGATCATCTGGTATTCTAGGAATGTTCGTATTGATATTAATAATATTATACAATGATTACTAAATATAGTCAAATAAGGCAATATCTACAATATATAGGCTTCTGCGGAGGGCTTATTGCGCTCGTAAGCATCGTTATCCCTATCCAAACACTAGGGTTCGAGTTACCAAAATTCGTCGTACTTGCAGCGTTTAGCATGGGATGTGCCCTTGTCGTACTATTAAGAAAGGCTGATATCATCTCGCCCTTCACAGCCTCGATTCATGGAAGGCTATATATTACATTTGCCGCAGTATTGGTGCTGTCACTTTTCTGGTCAGTTGCTCCTATTGCTAGTCTGCTGGGGAGTGCTCCACGATTTCAAGGAGTGTTGGTTCATCTACTATTTCTCTTTCTTGGGTTCTTTGCGGCAGATCGCATGAGCTCTGCGAGCGGGAGAAAGCTCATAATTACCGCACTCGTAAGTGCCAACGTTGTCGTCGTCTATTACGGGATACTCCAGATGATGCATATGGATCCACTCTCTGAGGTGTGGAAACTTGAGGCATTTTTGGGTCGGGTATTTTCTACCCTCGGGCAACCAAACACCCTCGGGCAGTTTATTGTTCTGACAGCGCCGTTTGCTGTACTGACTTGGTTCAAGGTAAAAGATCGCACACAGAGACTGGCGCTTGGAGCGCTCATCATGTTTAACGTAGTGTTGCTCCTTGGAACGGTAAGTCGCTCTGCAATGCTCGGAGTATTTGTCATGCTTTTGTTTTCACTTCCTGTACTGAGTAATTGGATGAAAGGGGCTGTACGTAAGGTGAACACCGAGCAGGCGTTTGCTCTGTCACTCATAATTGTATTGGCAACCTCTATCGGTCTCCTATTTTTTGCACAACGCTTTGCACTCACAATGGAATCGGGGAGGTCTGCATCTTCTCGTGCAGTAATTTGGGAAAGCACGGTAGAGATGATTGCCGAGAGGCCCATCGGATGGGGGCTGGAAACAATGGCATTTACGTCACCTGCGTTTACCGGAAAAGACTTATATAAGTATGTGTCTCTCACGACCACTGTAGATAGAGCACATAACGAACCACTCCATATGTTACATGCATTAGGACCGATAGGGTTCTTTGTGTATTTCTCTCTTATTATTTTTTTGATGCTTGCGTCACGCAGCAATGTAAAACGTGATGCTTCGGGACTGATTCGTACGACGTCGCTCTGTATTTTGGGGTATCAAACGTGTGTCTTCTTTGGATTTCCTTCTATTGCGACGGGGGCTATTTATTGGATTATTATAGGAATGCTGATCGGTCTCTTGCCGCAAACATTGAAGCCGTTTCTACTTAGGGGCACTCGTTGGATCAATATTTGTATGTTGGCCCTCGCAACAGTTACTTTTGTCGTTGCGGTGCGGTGGTCTCAGGCTCGGTGGATCCATGCATTTGCGCAAAGCTCTGTAGTCAAAGATCCTTCTATGGCTATTGCACTCCATCAGCAGGGAGTACTGATGTTCTCGTACGACCGCCAAAGTATTATCGAAGCGGCAGAGATTCATTTATTGGCTCTAGAGAAAGCAGATTTAGAAGGTAGGGAGGACCTAGTACAGAGTGTGCAGATACTTATCGATCTTTTGCGAAAAACCACAAACCATCGCGATGGAATGGCAGACCTCCTCACTGCATGGCTTAGTGCTGTAAACGGAGACAGGGGAGCGGCAGATGCAGCACTGGCATCAGCAAATACTTTTTTCCCTACAAGCATCACCTTCCACAGAACTGCGCTACATATTGCGACCGTTTTAGATGATGGTGTCATGGAAGAGGAGCATCGTATGGGAATACGAGGACTTCTTCCTGATGGGTATTTCGAAGAAGGGTCAGAGATGCGTAGGATCTTGCAGAAGCAGCACTCGTGGTTACATCAGATAGACAACAATCATTAGAGAGATTGCGAGACCCATTCCTGCACGCAGAATATCGCGAAGCACTAACTTACCGGTAGTTTTATACGGTTCATTTTTTCGAGAGAGCATCGTAAGGGCGATTTCTCTACCAGCGAGCAGCCCAAGAAATACCCATGTCGTACTCATCGGAATATTATTAATGTATTTAAAGATCACGAGAACAATGGCATAAATAAAGTCGATAGTGGTTGCAGCACGCAAATCTACAACATCAGTTTTTTCGGTGACAATTTCCTGAATACCTCCGCCGCGTCGATACATAATAAATCCCGTAACAGCAAAGAGATACGTCACTGCAATAATCAGCTGATTAAAGCTAAGAGCACGAGGAAGGAACACAGAGACGTTCGCGGTATCTTGCATCAACCACGCCCACCACAGAACACTCGTAGAGCAGACTTGCAGCGGTCGCCATAATTTTTTGTTGTAATCTTTAGAGATGACATTGCGCTTTGCAAGCACAGCGATAATAGACCACACAACAATCGCTACCCCAAAAGCTACTCCATACCCAAGGAGTGTTTTGGTAAGCATTTTTTTGATGACGACACTGCTGCTAAATGCAGCAAGCAAAAGAAACGTTGTGCTTACTGGCATCTTTAGCTTTGTCAGGATCAGCAGGATAATAGGCGCTGCCAGTGTGACAAATGTAAATGCATCTGGCTGAGGAATACGTGTGAGACGACCAAAGGCCGGGTCTCCGTTGTTAATACTCCAACCAAAGGCAAAGGTAAGAACTAAGATTCCACCGATAAACAACCACAGTGCCCACCAGGGCAATTTCTTATTACTGGAAAGAAAGGTTCCGAGTGTCTGGATACTATCGTTTGCGATTGCGCTATACCCTGCCACTCCAAATCCAAACCACATAGCAAGATGCGGATGTGGGTACAAAAAATAGGCCAGAAGACTCAGTCCACTAATCAGGAAAATAAACGGCAGCTCTTTTTTGTATGCCGCTTGACGTGACGTAACCCAAGCAATCATTTAGCACACTCTATACACTGTAAAATACAAAGTCTAGGGTCTTATTTTCTGATTTTCCACCAAGCAGTAAGCATTGATGTTCCGATAACAAGAAGTATAACAGCGACGAAGTACGCAAGAAGTTCTGGAGCTGCCAGGATTGCTAGTGCAAAGAATACGCAGAGCAAGCCATTAAAAAGGAGTCCGTTGCCAAATGTTGGCGGCCTATTATGTCCGCCGAATTGAAAGAGGTGAAACATAGTTCTATTGTACAATACTTTCATGCTTACCACCTACGTAACTTCCCACATCGAAACTCCTATTGGATTTTTAGAAATTCAGGGAAACGACAAAGGGATAGCTACCATTTCTTTTGTAGAAGAATCTCCAACAAAAATCGAAGAGGCAGACCTGCTTACTTCTTGTACCGATCAGCTTAAGCAATATTTTGATGGCAAACGCCAAGCATTTGATTCTATAGCTTTACATTTTGGCGCTACAGACTTTCAGAAGTCGGTTTGGGATAGTTTGATGAGTGTCCCATTTGGAGAAGTAGTAACGTACGGAGAACTTGCAAAGATCTCAGGACACGAAGGAGCAGCGCGTGCGGTAGGAACCGCTATGAACGTAAACCCACTTCCAATTATTATTCCGTGTCACCGTGTACTTCCATCAGATAAATCGACAGGGGAGTATGCCTTTGGAACAAGCAGGAAACAGTGGCTACTGGAGCACGAAACGCTACAATAACGAGTATGCTTTTTGGTGTATCAGGTCCGGCGGTAGAAACGCTCAATCAAATTCGCAGATCTCCTGCATGTAGCAAATTTAAAATACATACACGAGGAAGAGGAGAATGCACAAAACTTATTATTGGTATTGGACAAGTACACCCAGTACTTAGTGGAAAGTTTGAGCGGTACCAAGCCAGACGCATAGCCAATGTGCAAAGTGAAATTTATGAGATCTGTCGGTTTCTCTCTCGAAGCAATCACGTAATGAGCTTTGGTCAAGAGGGGTACGCAGGCTCTGGTCTTGCAAGGCATCCAAAGCAAATGCTCAGCCAGCTCAAGGCTGCTGCAGGACATAGAGCGGGAGTAAAAAGAGTCTTACGAAATACTGCATCTATTTGGAGAAAGGCGTTGCACAGAGGGGATACAAAAAAAGCGACATCCTCTGCCGCTGCCCTTAGTGGTATTGCACTCCTTCAGGCACTTGATAGAGGAGTGAGCATGTTCCCGATAGAGCAGGCGGATGTTCACACGGCTATTGGGAAAAATATTGCAAAGCTGCAGCATGAGATACGCCAGCTAGAGCGAAGTTCTCTCTATAAATCTGTTCAGCGCAAAGGAGGAAAAGGACTTTCCAAAGAAGAGTATGAATCTGCAGTAATGCGCAACAAGCTGATAAAACAGTTTAATAAGACCATCGCGCACCCGCAGCGAGACAGAGCGATACTTCGTGAGGTAATTAAACATGCCAAAGGTGATGTCACCGTGTTTATCTTAGGAACAGGTCATCGATCTGGATTTCTCTCTCTTACTAAAAAGAATCTTCCCAAAGGCTATGTCTTTGCATGGCTAACACCTCCGAGCCTTTGGTGGTGGAAGGCGACAGTACGAAGAATACTGTGGGCAGGAATAGCTGTAGGTGTATTACTGTTGGTTTTCGCGGTATAACAATAACCTACCTGCACCCAAAGGATGCAGGCAGGTATTGTCCGTAGCGAGAGTACTCTTAGTAGTTGTCGAGGTGGTCATGGCCGGTGCGAATTGCATCGCCGACAACGTCGGCGACATTCTCTTCAGTGGCCCAGCCAAGACTAATGTAGTGAGCATGCATGCGACCTTGCGCGCCTTGGACCCAAATGTGGTTGGCGCGTTGCAATTGCGCTTTAGCTTGTCGCGACTGCTCGATGCGCAGTGACATATGTCGCAGACCGTCTGTGGGCAGCAATTTCATTTGCTCTCGAATTACTTCAAGATCTCGAGATGAGGCACCGATGAGGTCGGCCTCTTTCTGCGAAATCATTCCTTCCATTCGTCCTTTTCCGATAACGAAGAAGAAGTCATCAAAGGTCCTCTCCTGTCGCGCCTTTTTTTTGCGCTGGCCTCTTGTAAGACCATCGGCTCCCACTTTTGCGGGACCTTGCCTTTCAGCTCTTTCTGCATGGGCTGCAGCTGCCTTTCTCTTTTTCGCTGTGCGGCTAGCCATGACATTTCCTGACTGTTAGAGTTCTCGGGTCACCCGGACTTCTGCTCCCTCGCAGAGTCCAAAAAATCAGACTCTGCAGTGAGGCTGCAGAACACGAGTGACGTGCTGTAAAAGATCGTTACAGCAATGTACTACTATTGTTCCGTATGTCAATTTTTCCCTTGTTCTAGCGCTAATTCGGGCTTATGCCGCTTAATAAACCCGTATACTTCCTCAGGGTCAAAGAAGACGATATAGGCAGGGATAAGCACAGCAAACCACCAGATATACAGCAGCATATCTACTAATACATGGAAAATAAGACCTGAGCCCATTCCGAACCATCGGATCTTGTCTTTTTTGATCCAAAACGAGAAGGGGATCAGTACTTCGAACATTTTGATCATATTTACTGCCACGTGATAGAGCGGAGACCAACCGTAACTTGTGATCTTAAAGGCAATAGGAGTTCCCCATACACCGATCATCGAGTAGTAGAGCATTTCTCCTCCTTGCCAACCAGGCAACCAAAGTTTCTGAAACCCGACACCGAGGTACGTCATCGTCAGTTGAAATCCAAACAGGCGCTGTGGGAATATAGATACCATTTTTCCCCATCGAAATGGGCTGCCATATTTTGCCCAAGATTGCAGGCTATATACTTCTCCTGCATTAGATAGAGCCAAAAACAATAAGCTAAACATGTAGAGTCGGTCGTAACTCGTATGGAAGTGGTGGTGGCTGAGATAGTAGAAGTACCATGAGATGAGGCACGCGATAAGTGCTGAAGAACGTGTGAATATTCCGACCGTTACCGCAAAGAGCGCGAGGACATGAATACCAAAAATCAATAAGGCAATGTGTGGCTCCTGGACATTGAGAATCCACGTAAACTGCTCTGGCATGAATGTCGGGATCTTTGGAAACACAATTCCAGCTGTCGAGTACATGTTCGTTACATTCGGAAGGCGAATAGCCCAGTAAAACAGGAGCCAACCACCAGCAACGATGCGCACAATTCCCATGACATGAGGGTAGCTTTCGCGCGTCCACCAGTTATTCCACGCAACTGCGAATGCTTTGAGCCGAGGGGCGATAGGTCGTATGTTCATTGTGTAAAGTATTCAGCCATAACATTTTTTGTTACTTGCTCTGCTGTGTAGTTTCCATAAAAATCATATTGCGACTTCGGCCATTTCTCCCACTGCATACGTACAGAAGTAAACTGTGCCCCGTTTGCGTTTTCTGCTTCCAAGATTCTACGAGCAATTTCTGTGTATTTTGACTTCTTATCTCCAAAGCTTGTCATGCGAATACGAATAGCATATTCACCTCTGCCAAATGGGAAGTAGGTTTGATAGTCGATCTTTGTCCAATGTCCAGATGCATCTTGTCCGTAAATCATCATCTCTGCATTGTCTGTTGTATAGTTTTGAAACGGTGCCATCATCGCGTAGAAGTGCGTCACGAATGGCCACTTCACATGAGGAACTTGTTTTTTACTGAGCGTGTAGACCAATGCACATATCGTTAAGAAGATGTACACAAGAATAAACGCCTGTCGTAACAATCGAATCAACACGCATCTAGTATAGCAAGTTACAAATTTCTGTTAACTATTTTCCGCTCAATGCTTCACGGATACATGCGCCCCACTCTTTTGCAGGTACTTTGCGACAATCTTGAGCATTCATCTTTTGTATCGCACGTGTTTCTATAGGGTCGTTCGTAAAGAATGACCGAACACGATAGGACTCACGGATCATTTTTAGCTCTCGAGGATTAGCCCTGATTTGTGTCTGGAGTCTTGTGCGCTGCGCATTGTCCATACGTTTAATTTCTGCATCGAGCTCTGCTTCTTTCTTTTCTTTTAAGGAAGCACCTACTTGGCTACTGCGCTGCCTAACAGTATCGCGCCTTCGTTTAAGGTTAGCTGTACGGCTTGCCTCAGAAGTCATGCGCTCAACGCAGCGTTTGAGTGTACCGAGCTTTGGTCCTGCACGGACGACGTCTTTAGCACCGATCCCTAGCTTTTCTCTGCAGGCGAGGTTGTACTGTGTGCGCGGGTCGGTGGAGTAGCGTGATTTTTCAGTATTCTGCTGCCTATCGATTACTTTTTGTAGGATTTCTTCTTCTTGTATTTGTGATGATGCTTTTTTACGCTTTGATTCCGTACGTGTTCTTGATGCAGAAGTCTTTAGTCGAATACAGCGCCGCAGATCACCTTTGGTTTTTCCAGGCTTTATTGCTACTCCTAGTAAGTTCATTTCTGCCCTACAATCTGTCTCAAAAGAGCTCATGCTCACAAGGTCTACACCTGCGTGTGCAGTGCTGGGAGTCAGAGCCAATAGGGCGAGGGTTAACAATGTGTACATCAACTGCAATCTTACTCTCTAAAAGGAGGTATACAAATCTAAACATGGCTTTATTAAGCCTTCTAAATAGAGTATAAAGACACCCCCTATGCCGCTCCTACTTCTCTTCATTGTTACCGCGCTCTCTGCATGTACTGCCAATGTGCCACAAAAAGTAGAGCCAGGTGAAATAGTACGTGAGCTTGTGTTTATGAATACTCCGGAAGTTGCACTTAATCTTTCACAAAGTGGCAGTACGTATCTTGGAAGATTTGCGAGCAATAGCGCTTTAAATAGTACGCGAGCTTTTGTATCAGACTTTCATGGAGAGGTGCGTATTACATTGCACCAAAACAAAACAGTCGAGTGCAGGTGGTGGGCAGAGGGGAGAGTGACAGACCCAACAGTGTATGAAGGTTCAAATGGATTTCTCGAAGCGTATTCTTCACTTTGTGCTGGAAAGTTACAGCGTGATGGGTCATTTGAGTTCCAAGGAGCCTATATTTCTGATGGACCAGGAGAAGAATTGGGTGACGAGACCTTTACACTTCGAGGAAATGCTTCCGATGAGTTTATTTTGGGAACATTACAGGTAGGTGGATTACTCAGTAATTCAAAAACATTAGCAGATCCATCCTCACTACTTGAGGAAGAGGAAGGTATAAAATTTGAAGCAGTTATCGAATAGATTACTGCAGAATATCCATTACCTGAGAAAACAACGCGATACCGTCTTCGAGTTTTGCTGTTAATTCGAGTACTGCACGGTGGTCGTCTTCGAGCAGTGGCTCTCTATCTGCAAGTTCAACGTAGTATTTAAAGGCTTCGATATCGTTAGAAAATACTGCTATAGCATCAGACAAGGCTTCTTGTGCCTGTGTATCTAGTCCTTCGGAAAATTCTACAACCAACTGATGTACAGCTTCAGCTTCTTCATAGGAGAGGAGAAGTGCCTCAGCTTCAGTAATAGTAGTATCTTCTAGAGCCTCTAAAGCCTCTTGTTGTAGTTCTAAAACTGCTCCAGATTCGATCAGATCTTCAGTAGGAGCTCCAGATTCTGAGGTTCCACATGCTGTAAGAAGAAGTGCTGAGAGGCCGAAAATAGTTACTGATTTGTTCATTCCGGAGGATTATACGCAAAAGCGTCACGGTAGATACCAATTTATAGGATATTTACATTTATATACAAATATGTTATAATTATAGAGTAATACAAATTCCCCTTTCCGTTATGAAGAAATGTAATTCCCAACAGTCGTTGGCACTCATTGCTCTCGTTGCAGTGGTAGGAGGTTATATCGGTGCTGCTACAAGCAGCGCTTACGTCGTTAATTCTGACGTGCAGCCCCCTAGTTCACGCGCTGAGCAGCAAGATAACAATATCCACCGTGATATTGCTACCGAGCTTCGCTTGCAAGAGCGTCTCCTTACTGAGCTTCGTGCAGAGCAAGAAGCTGAACGTGTTCACGCTGCTGCCCCTGAAGCAGTAGATGAAGCACAGTACTACGATTACCGTGATCATTACCGTATGTACCGAAGATGTACTCGTCTTGGTTACACACGAAATCGTCTATCAGAGTGCATCATCTCCATGTTGGAGACTGGTGAATACTCAGGAACCTAATTTCGTTCCTATTATAAGAGAAAAAGATGAATGACCCTTGGGCCGTTCATCTTTTCTTATAGACTACACTTATGACCGAAGCCCCTCTCAATAGGCACGATCACTTCGTAAAGCTTTTTCCTAAAGAGCCTGCATTTCGTCTAAAGCAAATTGAGAAGGCGTATTTCACAGAATCGATGAAAGGATGGGAAGACGTGACGACTCTTGGTAAAGAAATGCGAGAAGTCCTTATAAAAGAAATTCCATGGATGAGCTGTACTCCAGTCACGACTCTTTCAAGCAAGGCAGGGGATACACACAAAGTTGTGCTCTCAGGAAATGACGAGCAGTACTTCGAGAGTGTGCTTATGAGAAACAATCGAGACCAATGGACGATATGTGTGTCGTCACAAATTGGCTGTGCAATGGGCTGCACGTTTTGTGCAACAGGAACGATGGGCCTTAAAAGAAGTTTAAGTTCTGATGAGATTGCCGATCAATATAGATTTTGGAAACAGTTTTTATCGCAGCGCCCAGAGCTTCCTCAGAGAATTTCCAATGTAGTATTTATGGGAATGGGCGAACCACTCGTGAATGTCGATAACGTAAAAAAGGCAATTCACACATGGCTCGACTACACAGATCTTGGGCCGACTAAAGTTACCGTGTCGACTGTTGGCGTACTTCCAGTACTGGAAGGAATCCTTACAGATCCCGACTGGCCACCTGTGCGCATCGCGATTTCTTTGCACAGTCCAGAAGAAGAGAGTCGACGCAAGATTGTCCCTACAACTGCACCAAATTTTCATACGAGGCTAGCACAGTGGACCAAAGACTATGAGCTCGAACATGGAAACCGCAATCACCACATTACGTTTGAGTACACGCTTATCTCTGGTGTGAATGATAACGAAGAGGAAGCGAAGCGCCTCGTTAAATTTGTCAAAACTACCAGTGCCGTCAAAGTGAATGTTATTCCACTCAATCTAGTTGCTGGAAAAGAGTTTGTGGCAAGTCCTAGAGAGGGGATCGAAAAGTTTAAAAAAGTACTCCTCGATTCTGGAGTAGATGTCACAGAGCGAAAAACCATGGGTAGTGATATTGCTGCTGCATGCGGGCAGTTGGCCCTCACTATCAAGTCTGATGGAAAGGTGGTTGGTTAAGCCTGCTGACTATAGAGGCAAGAAGCTCCACTTGGTAAGTCATTACCATGAGAGGCTTTGAGTATTATGTCTTCTGTAAGGAATGTGCCAGTTGGCGATGGTATAATGTCTCGTAAAAATACTTCGAGTATTTCTGGTGAATAATTGTTTGAGTGTGCGCATAAATGCATAAACGAGAAGTCTTCACTCATCAGCTGTTGAAGGTTCTCTAGTAGTGGCTCTAGGTCATCGTCAATTTTCCATGTTTCTCCTTTTGTTCCTTTTCCGTATGTAGGCGGATCGAGAATAATTCCATGGTAAGTTTTACCACGCTGTATTTCACGACTGACAAATTTTTGCACATCATCAACTATCCATCGTATTGGTGCACTCTCTAGCCCAGAGCTTTTAGCATTTTTACGTGCCCACGTTACCGAAGGCTTTGATGCATCGATGTGAGTGACAGACCCTCCGCCCTTCGCGCACGCTAGGGTAGAGCCTCCAGTGTATGCAAACAGATTTAGCACATTGCACTCACCATGTAGGTCTATACACTTCTTAGTTGATTGTTCTAAGAGTTCCCAATATCGCATCTGTTCTGGAAAAATACCCAGATGCCCAAAGTCGGAACGCTTCATGTTCATTACTCCAGGTGGCACATCTATCTGCCACTCGTCAGGCATATCCTTATTTCGTATATCCCATTCCACTTTACCTTCTTCAATCGATGTTAAACTCGCGTCTACGTTTTCCCATTCTTGCTCGTTTAACGATGGGCTCCACAAAGCTTGTGGGGCAGACCGAATAAGACGGTATGCACCAACCTGCTCTAGTTTTAATTCATTTCCAGAGTCTAAAAGCGTGTATGTATTTGCGCTTTGGTCCATAGGATGAAGTTTTATAATTGGCTCCCCCTCTTGGATGGTTTGCGAACAGAGTGGATAGAGGAAATTCAAGAGCTTGGTCATGAACTTAAAAGCCTAAAATTACTATTGATGCCTAATTATTGTACTGTATAACTTATATGATTGCAGTAAGTAATACTAACCCAACGGAATTGCATTTTGCTCTTCAAACGACTTTAAGACCTCTTTTTGCAAGTACGAAGTGATATGATTGCGGTACTCGTTGAATTTGGCATCAGCCACATTGCGAGGTCGAGGTAGGTCAATGGTTACTTCTTCCAATACAGTGCCTGGTCGAGCCGATAGCAAATAAATTTTGTCGGATAGTAAAATAGCCTCTTCAACGTGATGTGTAATGAAGACAATGGTTTTCTTAAATTGCTGCCAGATGTCTGTAAGAAACTCTTGCATCATCAATCGTGTTTGGAAGTCCAGTGCAGAAAATGGCTCATCCATTAGAAGATATTGTGACTGGTTAGCAAGAGCGCGAGCAATTGATGTTCGCTGTTTCATTCCACCAGATAATTGGTGGGGATAATGATTTGCAAAGTCTAGTAAGCCCACCTTCGACAAAAGTTCAATAATTGCATTTTTTTGTTCATTTTTTGGTATTCCACTCATTTTCATACCGAAAGCAACATTACCTCTAACAGTTAGCCAGGGGAGCAAGCCGTAGTCCTGAAAAATCACCCCTACATCGCTTGTTGTTGGTGCAGTGACTCCTTGTTTTGAAGAACCTAAAATCTGACCGTCTAAATAGACCGTACCGCTATCAGGTTTAGAAACACCGCCTAGAATATTCAGTAAGGTTGTTTTTCCACAGCCAGATGGTCCTATAATTGAAACGAACTCGCCACTATGAATCTGTAACGATACATCCTTTAATACATCAACGGGTTGTTCGGAATCCTTCCAGGTAAAATGTACATTCTGACATGAGAAACCTTTTACTGGCTCTATTTTTGAAGATGCCGTTGTAGTGTGTTTAGTATTCATTTATGAGCTGATGTACCTTGATTGGTATCCCACCAAAAGAACTTGTTTTGAATAAAGCGTAGTATCACATCAATAATAAATCCTGATATTCCAATGAGACACATGCCAAGGAGTATAAGGTCACTATTAAAAAGATTGCGACCTGTCATTACTATTGCACCTAAACCATCTCGTAATCCTGTCATCTCGGCTGCTAGTACTGCCATCCATGCTGCAATGAAATTGATACGTAACATAGTAAATACCCCAGGTAAAATGTAAGGAATGATAACGTATAACCAGATTTGATAATTCTTATACCCTAATGTCCTTGCAACATTGATGAGGTGTTGTGGAACAGTGCTAATGAGCTTAACCGTCACAATGGTCAAAATAAAAAACACTCCCATAAATACAATAAAAATTGCAGTTTGATTTCCAATGCCAAAAAGTACTAATGCTATTGGTATCCAGGCAATAGGTGCAATCGGTGCTAATAGCTCCACAATTGGTAATACAAAGCGTTTGACCCATATATTCATACTTACCAAAACACCAAAAGTAATAGCTGCAACAAAGCCAATTGATAGCCCCATAAAAACACGGAAAAAACTAGAAGCAACAGATTCTGGGACTGATGCAGCCTGCGAGCCAAGACCAATTTTAAAGCCACTATCAGCAAAGTCAGCTAGGAACTGTGATGGCGGCGGTAATACCCTAGCATACTGCCATCCAAGTGCCGTTGTCAGTTCCCATATAGCCCAAAGGACTATTATAGATGTAAGACCGCACACAAATGAAATAATAGTGTCTTTGTTAGCTTTCATAGGAAAGATTATTGAAGTTCTCGGACAACAGCATCTAGTATGTCAGTTTTTACAATGTTCTGCTGCGGTTGCTCAATATAGTTTTGTTGAACCATATCCTGAATTGCCATCATCATGCCATCTACATTTGGATGTAACAAAACTTCCTTCGGCTGATTCTTCAAGGCATATAAGAGGACATCATTATCAATCTTGTAATAGTTACCACCTGTAAGTAGTTCAACAGCTTGTTCAGGGTTATTTACAATTAGCTCAAATCCCTTATAGGTTGCTCTCAAATAACGTCGAACAGTTTCTGGGTATTGTGCCAAGAAATCTTCCAAAACAACAATTGTTGTGTTTGGTGTGCCTTTCCCCCATACCTCATCGTTATTTGTTAGAACTTTTGCATCATAATTAACTATAAGGTCAGTGGTGTAAGGCTTAATGTGACTTAAAATAGCAATGTCACCCGTTCGGAATGATTCAACCATAGCAAGTAAGTCGTTGAACCAAATCATTTCAAAATCATCGTAAGTTAAACCTGCCTCTGCAAATGATCTATATAGAATCATATCAAGCGTGTCACCTCGCAATGTTCCAACCTTTAATGTTTGGTTAGGATTATTCTTTACCCATTCTGCAAGTTGTTTGATGGTTTCTACCTCGTACTGCCCTTGCATTACTACTTGTATAATTTCCAAACCTCCTGCCGTAGAGATAATACGCATTGGCACTCCGCTATTTTCACCAAAATAGGGCAGTGTAAATGGGTTGATATTAAACTGTACACTTCCACCTGCCAATGCAGCATTATTGTCGCCTGGATTTGAAAAGAAAGCCAAATCTACATCCAATCCCTCATCTTCAAAAAATCCTGCCTCCTTTGCAACAAAAAGAGGTGCCATATCCAATGCCACCAAGTGACCCACCTTTATCTTTCCAGGATACAGACCATCATTTCCTTTCATAGTAGTATCCGATGGTGACATTTGTTTTGAGCTAAAAGCAATGACACCAATGGCTACAATGGTGAATATAACGATAGCAGGAACAAATTTATTTACAGCTTTCATAATGGAAGTGGGAATATAGTGCGAGTATAGTTTACTTGTTTTGTAAATGCACTCAAAACTGTAATGTCTAACGAAAGTCCAATTACAACACTGATAGATTATCTACTAGAACAGTGGATGAACACTTTTAATCGCAAAGAGGAATCAATACAAGCTGGCAACATTGTTGCGATTAGCCTCTTGGATTTGCATAAAGAAAAGAAGATAAATATTGATACAGGTCGTGATAACTTACGCTATCTATATAGTAAGGGATGTTTCAGGGCTACTAATGCAAAGCGTTTATTTAATCTTCAACGATTAGCTGCGGTAGATGACACAGAAGAATTATGTTTGGCAGAAGGTGCATTGCCCAATGGTGTTATGCTCAAACAAGAAGAATTTGATACCTTGCGAATTTTTGAAGTAAAATTAGAGCTGCAAGGAAAGAATCAGAAATCTATTATCAAACCAGTCGCTCTTGAAAATATCGCACGACACATGGGTGACTTTGATAGCGGTTTAGGGTTAGTAAAATTCTTAAAAGACTGCGATGTTCCTGTCTATCTTATTAACTACCCTAATACTAAATGGCGTATGTTGGATGATTTATTTAGGGTATTGGCTTCATCCACAGAAGAAGAACACCACCAACTACTACTTACTATTCTTGAAGAATTTTGCCATCCGCTTCGGTATGGCGGTGACAGGGGAAAAGCACTGGAAATGCAAGATTTCATTGCAGACCAAATTTGTTATGACGATTACTACTTTGGGTATTTGAAAGGTGGTATTAGCAAGGTCGAGGCTCATGACCCAGATACAGGCATTATTCTTGCAGAAATTGAAACAGATAGGGAAACTAGAAATAAAGAGAATTACGCATGATGTGTACGACACTATGGTTGTTGATTTAAAGCGAAAAGAGTCTGATTTGATAGAGCAACTACAAGGTCATTCCAAGGCAGACGAAGCCTTCCTCATATCCAGTTCTTACATACTGGAACTTGCAAACAAGGCAGATGAGCTATTTGAAAAATCGCAAGATAGGCAAAAGAACGAACTACTACGATTCGTACTTGCGAACGCATCTGTAGAAGGGGAAAAGCTAGTCTACAAGCTGAAAAACCCCTTTGCAGGTATAGTGCTTTGCAATGAAACTAATGATTGGCTCCCGGGGTCGGATTCGAACCGACGACCCATTCGTTAACAGCGAATTGCTCTACCGCTGAGCTACCCGGGATCACGCGTACCGCAACATTATACGAAGTTTTGTTGCTATGAATAGGGAATTTGGGTGGTTATATTTTACACGCACCATGGGCACACTTATTGCGACTCACAGCTATTTTGGCGTAGATCATGCGTCCTACGGGGGCTACTCCGGGCAGGTAGAGCAGGGGGGTAAGCAGTTTAAGAGACGGCATATGCCATGAAAGCTTTCTAAAGGCATCAAATCCTTTGTAGAATTTCCCCTGAGGAGTCTTGATGTGCATAGCTCTATCAAGGTCTGACTCACTGAGATCCGGTGCATGCTTAGATCGCAATATGCCATCGCGGAAATCTACAGGCTTTATTCGGTTCAGTACGTCCATCAGTTGCAGCATAAAGATACTTCTTCTACAGAGGCCACAGGCGCCGTCATACAAAATGATAATTCTTCCTTTCCACCTCTTGTTCAAGGTCTTTTTATAGGCAGCCCAGTCTTGGTCGAGTAGAAGACCGAGGAACGCAGTGCTCATGGCAAGTGGGAAGGAGCCAACATCCATAAAGGCAAAAATACCCCAGTGGAAACCAAGACTTCCAGCAATCAGCCATCGCTTTATCGAGTGACGGCGAATCCACAGAGGAAGTACATGCCATGTTTCTCTTGGGACCAACATAAGCAGCCAACCAAATTCAAACATCAATGTGTAGAAACACGCGTAGGGAGAAAACCACACCCATCCATCCATAATATCTTTGGACCACCGCACGAAGTGTGTGTGATGAAAACCTGCTTCGACTACTGTGCCCCCCATCCACATGACTCCTTGTAGTTTATCCCATGCAGAAGTGACATAAATGATCAGAATCTGCCACAACAAAATACGGTAGGGCCAGATGTGTGTTTTCAGTGGTGCTAAATATTTACCAGTCTTCTTCCAGTGGTTCCATTGATGCTCTAGTCGAGCGAGAGAAAATGCACTGACCTCTGGGGCAATCATCAATATAAATCCGATAATGCGAAGTACAGTATCTCCGCCCCCTAGTGGCTGAAGGTTTCGTTCGTGGAAACTAAAGAGTAGTAGTACGCAGATAATAGTCATGAGCCGAGGCCACATACCTATCATCATGCAGACAAGGCATACCATAAATACACTCCACAGTGCGACGACCGCAGTAGGATCTGTGATGTATTGCAACAGAGTAAAGCGATATTCTGAACGGAAGACTAAGTACCCCAAGTCCTGTGGCAAAATTCCTCCTTCGGAGTAATAGCGTACTACATCCGTTGCACTCCCTAACATGTAAAACAACACCGTAAATGCCCATGCAGCGCGCATCAGGCCAAAACCCGTGGCCGAAACCTCTTCGAAGAAAAACCGGTTGAGGTAAGAGATTACACGCTTCATTTAAGTGGAGGGCAGGTAGTTTGCATAAGTTCGATGTCTTTCCATTGTGGTTCCCAGTTTCTCCACCATTCGATGCTCTGTGTTGTTAGATGTCGCGGAATAACATGCCATCTCTTGCGTATACGCATTTGCGTACCTTCAGGAATGCGATGCCTTCGGCAGAAATCAAACATATAGCGCTCTTGAAGAGGGAGCATCTTTTCATCTTCCATACGTCGCATGATTTTAAGTTCTGGTGCTCTTTGCCACCACGTGACATTATGCTGATTAAGCGTAAACACGCTTACCCACCTTCCATCTATCTTCTGATCAAAGTCCATTTCAATAACGCGACGCAGTGGATCTGGAGAAAATAGGTTCCATCGTTGCCATTGAGACGTCGCCAAAATGTAAGGTCGAATGTGCGTCCTCTTGTTATATAGCCACTCAAGTACAGGAACTCCTTCAACGTGATAAAGGCTGTACATAAAGGTTGAGGAGATATGAAAAACAACGAATAGTGCAATCGCCACCTTTATAAGTCTACGGAGAAAGGTCATTTCGGCCGTTATTATATCACGACTTTTCTATGGGCCTAAGTATTACTATCTCTCTTCCGACAAATTGATCTTTTCTTTGATACAAAAGAGAAGGGCGCTCTGGGTTATCTGCAACTATCTCATCTGGTAATACCGCTTCGTAGCCAGCTTTTGTAAGTGCATCCCAAATCTTTTCGAGTCGGACATTTTCAGCTCCTAGCCTCCAAAAAGGCCATGTGCATACAAGTGGAACACCCGGAAGAGTGGCAGCTGCATTTTGTAAAAATGCTTCTTGGAGTTTTTCACTTTCTTTTACCAGTGACTTTAGTTCTGTCTTGTTTGGTTTCTTGCTGAGGTTTGGCCCAAGACTGGTTTCTGTTACGACAATATCGGGGAGTGTTTTATGCGAAAATGCTTTGGTGGCGTCGTGCTTAGTAACAGAGTCGCTCACGTCTTTTTTAAGGATCTTGAGTTCTTTGCGTATCCATTCAATGTTCTTCTTGCTTCCATTTACGGCTTTAGTGGTAACGTCACTTCCTTCTACAGGCCAACTGCGCAACAGACATTCCATTAAGATAACTCCAGTTCCACAGAAGGGGTCGAGTACAGTATAGATCTCTTTCTTCTTTCTTTTACGGGCAGCGTTTTTCTTCTTTTCCTCTTCTGGTAGTGCTTCTCGTGCCATCCATCCTCCGAAGTTTAGAAGAATCTGTGCAAGTTTTGGTGGAAGCAATCCTACAGTCGTGTCCCTAACAGGTTTTTCCATGTCGCGGTGTGTATAGGCATCGATATCTTGAATACCGATCGTTTTTCCTACCCAGAGCTCATTAGGCCTTCTAATAACAAAGAGCTCGACTCCTTTTTTTCCAGACACCACTCCCGAATCTTTGAGGAGTGCAGTAGCTGCTGGTTTTTTGTCATTTCCAATATATCGACAAGGACGCCCTTGCCTCTTCATCTCTTCTTTTCCTTTTCGGTAGGCGGTTTTTATATCTCCTCTTGGTATGTTGTAGCAACGCAATCCAAATGTGACCTTCTTCTTTACTTTTGTTACCTCTCCACTCAAAAGCTTTGGAATATCACTCATAGAAACATCTGCTTCTGTAATACGCTGTGCGAGCATGATAGTTCCTCCTAGAAGATTAATAAGGTCTGCATCTATCTCTTCTGGCGTACTAAAAAGAGCCACGGTCTTTGTTTCAAGAGACTCAAGAGAGAAACCCGGGATTGCAGCGGAAAGTTCTGCGAGACTGATATGTGGTTGGTGTCCTAGGACGGCTGCGTATTGATACATGCGCGAAGTATAGCAGTGAAAAACTTATCGTGCATCACGATCCAATACCTGATGCAACAGAACGGTAGTGATAACAACAATTACAGGAATAAGATGGATAATTCCTCGCGCGTACCCTGTTTGGTTGAGTGCCTCAACGTGCAATGCTGTAAACATATAGATCGGAAGTTGCCCTATTATTACCACAAGGACAAATCCAGTTAGGTAAGCGAGATGAGACCGAAATGCACTGCGCCATTTATAGATTATTAGCCCTAAGAAGAGCACTGGGAGTAGATTCCAGTTTCCTTCCCAGAAGGTATTAAGCCCTATCGCTTGCAAGACTCCTTCGTGCCATTCCAAAGTCATACCAGAGACGTCTTTTGCGTTTCCAAACCCAAGGTTATTCATCCACTTAAATCCTACCCAAGGGAGTAAGACTGCACTCACACAAGCGCCATACCACAGTAGTGTAGAACGCTTTTGGGAAGTACTCATTCCTCCAAGGAGCATTAGTCCTGCTACTAAGACGATAATAGGCGGCAGGTGTAACAGTATTGCTTCACTTTTGGTGTAGACCAGTAAAGCTGCGGCAATACTTCCAAGTTTGATAAACGACATACGCTCTTGCCCTTCAGACTTTGCAGCAAAGAACACCCAAGACAGTGCGAGGAAAATCACAACAGACAAGAAGCAGTCTCCATAGGCAGAAGCACCATGCATTGTGTACAGCGGAACACTGGCAAGAATATAGGTACCAAGCAATGCCCACTTTGTATTCAGTAATCTTCGAATGGCAAAGTACACCAGTACGAGTGCGGATAGATACCAGAGTATGTGCAAGCTATTTGCCAGTGCTTCATGCCACTCCCCATTAAGGTGAGCGAGCCAGGTCTTTAGTAGTGGAACAGACTGTGGATACGATCCTATTCCTGTGCCCTTACCAGGTTCTAGTTCCAGAATTAATTCTTGATGGTGGTAGAATGCCTTCGCTCGTATGTTCCAGTTGGAGAGCGTGTCATCAAAGTATGCAGGACCAGAGAGGAGAATAATTCCAGAGACGAGTTTAGCGAGTATCCAGACACTTAAGATACCGGTCGCGATTTTTTGCCATGGCTTCCAGCTGGAGTTATCAGTTATCAGTTGGCAGTTGGCAGTGAGCTTCTCTTTATTCTTCCAGTACAACCCTCCCAAGATCATCATTAGTACTAATTGAGTAACAAGCATCGATAGGAACGAAAAGCTTCCTATACCAGTGATCTCTGTTAAGAAGATCGTGAAGGTCGTAAATATTCCTCCTAGGACAAATCCCGCTACGGCACGTTCGTATTTGTAGAGGACAGGAGAGCTGCCTTCTGCAAGTCGCAGTAGCAACCATCCGCAAGCTATGGATGGGAGAAGGCCGATGGGTAACCAAAGTAGAGACATTATCGTGTAACGAAAACAAATGATCCAGGTTCAAATGGCAACATGATATCTCCAGGAGGAGAAATAGCTACTCCATTCATGGTCAGCCTTCCTTCTTCATCTGGCTTGATGTCATTGCGATTGAAGATGATCCATGTGTCGACTCCTTCGGTATCGCTGTCATGGGCTATGGGAAGTGCTGGGTATGCTTCGTATTTCATGCTTCCCCAAAACGGCCACCCGTGAGATGCAATGAAGACGTAGTTTTCTTTCCCGGTAGTAAACTCAGCAGCAGTTTTTGCAAATGCCGTAAAACTGCCTCGGTCTCGGAAGTCTTTGAGCTCGATAGGTTTGCTCCACCAAGTTTTTACATCAGTTCTAGCAAAGCTTATAAATTCTGATCCCATTCGTACGTCATACAAAAGCCAACATGCTGCAAGCAGTGTAATAAATACAAGCGTAAGGTTTTTTCTCTTGAACTTTTTCATTAAAAAGACAAAGACTGCGCATGCTGCCAGAATGGTATAGAAGAATGTATTCCATGAGTCGCCATTTGGTGGAACTTTATTATAGAGAGCATCGAGTTGCTCTTGGCTATAGGCCATAAGAGGACCCCACAAAAAGTTGATGCTGTACGCGTGGTTATTATCAAACTTGAAGAACGTTTTTATCGGAAAGATAATATTGTCTATAAGCCCTGGGCCTGTAAATGACATCTCCTGCAAGATAAGTTGAGATCCTTCATTAAGAACAAAACCGATACGATCACTGCGGGCATCCCATTCTGTTACGTCGCCCATATCGAGTATTACTTTTTGCTGAGTAGTACTTGGAGAAAAGCTGATAGGAATCTGGAAGACCTGCTCTTCTTTCATTCCTGGTGCGCGCCAAAAAAATAAGCCTCCACCTCCAGTAGGGGAGATATAGGTAATACCGATTTTATCTACAGAGTGTTTCAGGTCACTGATCTTCACAAGTTGCCCTTGTGTCTGTGTAGAGACAGCAAGGCCCTGAGGAATAAGGTTTACCGTAGTGAGATTCGCGGTATTCCATCCTTCAAGCTTTTGTAGGTTCATCAAATTCCATGTTGTGGTCTTTGCTGCATCACAGACATTTGGAGCCAAGAGGCTTCCTGCAGTAAGCGCGGTGAGTAACAGACTTCTAAGCATTTACGATGTTTGGGAGGCAACTTCTATTTCTTCTGGTCCTCCTTCTACAGTCGCTTTTATGCGGCGAACCCCAGAGGAAGAGCTTTCTTCTTTCTTGAGTGTGAAGTGACCGAGCATTCCTGTGCGAGCAACGTGTGGCCCTCCACAGATTTCCTTACTAAAGTCCCCCATAGTATAGACCTTTACTTCAGAATCGTACTTCGCATCAAATACACCGATTGCTCCTTCATCTTTTGCACCCTCCACGTCAGTTACATGAAAACTAATTGGATGGTCTGCATCGATTGCCTCGTTAACCAGTCGCTCTACTTCCTGCTTTTGTTCAGCTGTCATTTTCTCGTCGTGAGAGAAATCAAATCGCAGGCGTTCTTGGGTAATGTTAGAACCTTTTTGGTAAATATGATCTCCAAGTACTATGCGCAAAGCTGCATTGAGTAAGTGTGTAGCGGTGTGGAGCTTTGTGGTCTCTGCGCTGTGGTCTGCAAGACCTCCTGCAAACTTTTGCTCTGCACCCTTACGGCTAAGTTCTTGGTGTGCCTTAAACGCTATTTCATATTCTTTCTCAGTAATAGAATATCCCTTCTCTTCTAAAATTTCTTTTGTGAGCTCTAGTGGAAAACCGTAGGTGTCATACAAGTGAAAAGCATCTTTACCAGCAATAACATTGCCAGAGGTCTCTGCGATTACTTTCTCTAGCTGTTTCAGTCCTGCTTGTAGTGTCTTATTAAACTGTTGCTCTTCTGAAGCTAAGGTATCGGCAATCATTTTCTCCTGAGACTTAACATGTCCGTAGATGTGACCATACTGCGATACGACTTCGTCAGAAATTTGTGCGCAGAGCGTTCCCGTCGATTCGATGCCGAGTTGCTTTGCGCTACGGATAGCACGACGGATAACTTTTCGAAGGACGTATGCTTGATCCACATTCCCTGGCTTGATGCCGTCGGCAATCATAAACGTCGCAGCTTTAATGTGGTCTGTCACAATACGTTCGTGTTTAAGATCGGATGACGACGCAAGAGATCGAACACGTTCGATAATTGGTAGCATCCTATCTGTCTCGTACACGTTGCTTACTCCTTGCATCATGGCAGCTACACGCTCGAGTCCCATACCTGTATCGACATTTTGCTGTGCGAGTGGTTCAAACTGTCCGCTCTCTGTCTTGTTGTATTGCATAAATACATCGTTCCAGATCTCCATCCAATCACTGTCATTCTTCTCTGGGTTACCGTGCGGCTCACCATCTCCTACCCAGTAAAACATTTCTGTATCTGGACCACATGGACCTGTGAGTCCTGCAGGACCCCACCAGTTTTCTTTTTTTGGTAAGAATCCAATACGATCTTCAGGGATTCCTACGTTCATCCAAAACTGTGCTGCCTCTTCGTCTTTTGGAGCGTCGTTATCTCCTTCAAAGCAGGTAACAGAGAGCATAGTAGGATCTATCCCCAGAACTTGCGTTAAGAACTCAAAGCTCATAGAAATAGCTTCTTCTTTGAAATAATCACCCAAACTCCAGTTTCCCATCATTTCAAACATGGTGAGATGCGAGGCGTCTCCTACTTCATCAATGTCTCCGGTACGTATACATCTTTGAGCATCTACTAGTCTTTTTCCAGCAGGATGAGCCTCTCCTATCAAATATGGCACAAGAGGGTGCATTCCAGCTGTTGTAAATAGTACCGTAGGGTCGTTTTCTGGGACCAAACTTGCCCCTGGAACTACTGCATGGTCTCGACTTTGGAAGAAATCGAGGAACGCTTGCCGAATGTCATCTGTAGAAATTGGTGCCATAAATCTGCGTAGGCCAAAATATAGCAATATTTCCATACAAATGCGAAGGAAAGTCCTAGTTCACCGAGGTTCAAAATTCTTGACTATTCAAAAAAAAGGGGTAGCTTAATAGACTATGGAAATAACCCACGACGGAAATGTGCTGACTGTAATACCTGCAAAGGGGGAGCTTGAAGCATCAGAGCATGCTAAAGATGATGCAGTAGATGCCGTAGCGAAGAGAATTGGAGCCTCTAAGCTTGAAGAGATAAAATGTATTGCAGATCACATCAAGTCATCAGTACTGACTCGAATTACAGAAGAAGTAACAGCTCTACAATCTAATGGTGAGACTATAGATATTATACGAATTGATGGTAGAAATATGATGTTTGGTGGGTCAAGTGGATTTGGGACTCTTATGCTTTTAGAAAAAGCGATTGAAGCAAAGATCCAAATTCATGGATTACCAGAACAAAGTCTCGAACAAGTGAAGTTAAAAAGATTTCATACTGTACCAGGATTGGAATTTGAACAATTTGCCGATACGAACTCATGACAAATCTAGTAACTGTATTAGAGGCAGAGATAGTAGTTGATGACCCAGGGGCTATTGAAAATGATAATATGTATTACAGAGAGATAGGTGAGCGACTTGTGCAAATACGACATTATCTTGTTTCGGCCATAGCGAAAACTGAGCGGTTCGGAAGTCACGATATGTTGGTAATGAAGATAGGTCTTCCCATAGAGGAGGGGGCAATAAACTGTGTTTATCATGGAAACTTAGAGCGGTCTTCGGCTATACGGGATGACGAGCAAACGCGTAGCGCGATGATTGAAGACCTAAAAACATCGCATAACCCCGAAATGCACACTCGTAGTGTACGAGTACAGTTACAGTTTGTCTGTGATGGCATGGTTGATCAGCCAGAGTTACGACCTTCACATATTAAAACTGTTATTGAAGATGACGAAGATCCTAATATAGGCGAAGAGATTGATTCATTTCCAATACAAATTACTCAAGAAGGCACTTTAGACCACTCTGCAATACAAGAAGTTATTGTCACACTACAAGATGAAGGAAAAGGATTTGAAGAAGATAAAGTAGTAGATCCAACAGATCCAGATTATATAGAAAGAAACCACGGCAGAGGATTATTGCTCATGAGAGCATTTATGGACAGGGTAGAATACTCAGATGGAGGAAGGCTTGTAGCATTAAGCAAAATAGCGGAATTGCATGAGAATTCGTAAAGCTGAAAACACCCCCGCGTTATTCCTGCTTCTTTAGTTCTTCGTATTCGTTGTAAAAACTATCTCCGAGAGTTCCAAGGAACGACAGAGTGGTACGCCCTGCAGTTTTTGCTGACTTGATGTATTTATTCTTCGTCTTGTCTTTATTAGGAGTTTTTCCTGCTTTTTTGAGGGATTTGAAGCCAAAAACTACGAGTTTATCTGTAGCGTGTTGTACCTGTGCTAGGCCTGAACCTAGTGTTTTAGCCCATGCTTTGGAACTTCCGAGTTTCATAAGACTGTTACTCTACCACATAATAGGTATTAAGGGTACAATAGACATCTTGATCGTTTAAACCACTGGGGATGACAGGCTTCGACAGCGTGATTCTAGGGTTCGCTTGTTTCTGTTAGGGATGGCATCGGTTCCCTATACCCACTTGATGCACACTTATTTGCAAACACTGCAAACACTGCATTCCGTAACGCAGCTGCTAAGGGTGAAGAGTTCGTAAGATCTCTAGCTCCGCAGTTCGCTATGGCTGCATAAGTTCGCCCTCGCGCGAACGCGTCACCTTCCCGACTTCCACTACGGAAATGTGGCGTCACTTAGTGGAACGACTTATCACTTGGCGTGATGATACTGTTGTATTAGCGCTGACCCTCTCTACTTATTTTTAGTCCTATCTTTATGAGTAGAGCGATCTGGAATGGACATAACAGTATGAACACTTGCTCTACATGTTGGACCCGGGTTCAATTCCCGGCATCTCCACCACTCAATGACACAAACTCACGGCGTGCCTTTCATTATGGGAAAAAAAGTGTAGTATGCTTTACATGTCATTGAGCGAATCAGATTTCGATATAGATGAAGTCACCTCTACAGATGGAGGGGTGCTAACACAAACAAGATTACTTCTTGGTAGAGAATACATGAAGCAAATAAAGGCATTGCTAGAAGATGCTCCAGAATTTGTACCAAGTAAATTTAAAGAGTCCGATGTGTATCGCAAAAGAGGAGAAGCTCAAAAACATCGCTTAGAGGTATATAGAAAGATGTATGAGATATACAAACAAAAGCAATCAGAAGAAGCTGCGTAGCAGTGTTACACATCACCACTCTTTTTCTTCATACCTCTCCAAAACACAACTGCATACCCTACAAAGTAAAATGTAAGTGCTCCTGTGGTTTTTAGAAATAACTCACCCTCTTGTTGATACTTCAGTACAAGAATATGAACAGCTGCGAAGATGAATGCTGCATGTGTGAGCTTATGCAATCGCTTCCACCACTTGTACCCCATTTTTTGTACTGCAAAATCTGTAGAGGTCAGAAACAGTGGCAGCATGATGAGAAAAGAAATAGCACCAAACACCATGCCATCTTCCAAAGAGAGGGCAGTGTTATAAATAGCATTTGCGTCAGCAGCGATACCACGATTGATCATCTCCGAACCACCATGTGTAAGGGCAATCACCCAAGCGAGGATCCCCGTGTGTTTGCGAAGCGGTACTACATTGTTAAAAATCCAAAGCGTCGGGAATAGTTTATGAAGAAGGCTGATGAAAACGGTAAACATCAGGAGATACCATGTAAGTTCACCAGTTTCTCCTACCATTTCTCCCCATTCCAATTTGCCTTGGGAAGTACTTTCTAAAAGAATGCCCACCCAAGCAATGGTTACACAAAGCCAAAGGACCCATTTAAGATACCGTTCGTTGTAGTACTGTATCCATTTGCTCAACATACGAGGGCTATCCTATCACAGAAGTCTATACCTTCTGTAACCACCATTTTCGATTATGCAATGCACCGTAGTTGTAGAGCAGAATAAGAATATTAATACTTGTGAGAATAATAAACGGCAGACGCATCGGAAGTACGTGAGGCATATCAATGAGATGTTCTTTGATGAAGAGTGTGTCTCCAGCTACCAAGCCAATTTCTACGAGAATACCAAGCTCTATGGAGTTTCGTGTGACATCAAATTTCTGATGCAGCATTCCTGTAAACGAACGGTATCCCATCAACACAGAAACAGCTGTGAGGAACAAGAAGTCCGTACGCCAAGGAAGCGGTGGGAGTATCGTAGAATAGCTAACAAGCTTTAGGGCTATATCTGCAATTCCTTGCAAAAGAACGTTGATACTCAAGAATAACGCTAGTGCGAGAACATGGTTTGGAACACGTCGTAGTTGCCCTTCGTTTGTGTGAAGAACAGTTTTTAGTGTTTTATTTATAGCGTGATTCATTCTTAATATTATAGCAGAAAAGCTATATATTGTCACATAAGGCTTATGTAGCGTATAATTGTGGCATGAAACTTCTCTTCTTATTGTCTTCCTCTTTTCTTATGGCCTCTTGTTCACTCTTGCCGCCGGACAATCAAGATATTGCAGACAAGATGCAGAAGATCGAGGAGTTTACTGGGGAGACAGAGGAGGCGCTCTTTGCAGGTGGATGCTTTTGGTGCATTGAGTCTGCGTACGAACATGTTGAAGGAGTAATTACCGCAGTGTCTGGTTTTGCAGGAGGAGATGAGAAAAACCCAAGTTACAAAGAGGTATCCTCTGGGAAAACTAAGCAAATAGAATCAGTTCTTGTTGTGTACGATCCTTCGAAAGTTTCGTACTCAGAGCTTGTAGAATATTTCTGGAAACAAATAGACCCGACAGATGCAACGGGTTCTTTTGCCGACAGAGGCCACCAGTACACATCAGCAATCTTTTACTTTAACGAGAGCCAAAAGCAGATTGCCGAGGACTCTAAAAAAGCATTGGATGAATCAGAAAAATATCCTGAACCGATAGTGACAGATATTAGAGAGGCAACGGTATTTTATCCTGCAGAGGACTATCATCAGGATTACTACAAAAATAACCCTATTCGCTATCAGTACTACCGGCATGGCTCTGGGAGAGATCAATACCTAAAAGAAGTGTGGAAAGAAGACACTTCACACGGACTATAAGAATTATTTGCGGTGCTCAGGAGGTCGGGCTTCTATTTGACGAACACTCTGTGCAATTTGATCGAAGAAGTTGAAGAGCTTGTCATCTTGTCCTGCACAACGAATGTTCAGCGCATAAATCCATTCTTCTCCAAAGTAGAACGCTCGTTTATCAATGCATTTATCTACTTCTTCTATGACGACAAGTGTCGGCATGCCATTAATAATGGTTTCTGATTCCACTTCGATAAAGTACTGATCTTCAATAATCGAATCGACAATAACTTCGGAGTCTTCAACGCGGTATCCATCGATCCACATGTCTCTGTGGACACATTCATGGCCTGCAATACATATATCACTCTCTGGACCAAAATACATTGTCCATTCAGAAGCGATATACGGGCTTCTTCCATCGTATGATCCCCGGGCAAGCATTTGAGGATCTGGCCAGATGTTTGGGTAGGCAAAGGCAAAGAGCTTCTCGAAGTTTTCATACTCTTTAAGATTCACAGGGTAGATAACATCTTCTGCGGTCTTTGATTTCTGTGGAGCAGGTCCTAGGCGAATGGGATAATCTTTAAGGCGATAGATAAGTTCTGCCATTTCTCCTCGGTTTAAGTTCTGTGGAAGATCGATAATAGAATAGGGGATTGCGTTTTGCGCAGCGAGAAACTCTACATATGGCTGATACCAGAGCACATTCGCTGTTCCAAAGTTTGGAAGTTCAAGTCCTGTGAGTCCAAATCCTATCGAAGTCATTTTTGCAGACTCGACAAACTTTACACCTTCTTCTGGTCGAAAGAGTCCATCAGGATATCCACTAACTATTGCATTCGTCCATGCTGTGCAGATATAGGGTGCAAACCAGCTGTCGTGCGGCACATCAGGGAAGTCAAAAGCAGGAATAACCATATCCTCCTCTTCTCCTTCCTCGGGTTCAGGAAGATTCTCGATGCAATCATCAATGTAGCTTTGTGGATATAAGACGTTTACAAGTATTTTCGTAAACTCAGCACGATTGATGTTGCGTTCTGCCTGAAATGATCTGTTTTGATATCCTTCCACGATGCCTTCTCGTGTTAAAAATTCAATCGCATCAAAATACGGATGCTCTGGGCTAACATCAAAAAACCGTGCATGGGCAGTCGTACTCACAAGCATGAGACTTATTCCAGCAACCGAAACAAGGGATTTTAGAGAAGGGATACTTCTATGGTACATGAGTGGTATACTAACACTCAATTCCCCCCAACCTTATGGATCTTAGTCACTCACAAAAATATGCAGCAGAAGGCTTGTCTACATTTACACTGACACTTGCTGTGTCACTTTCTCTGCTCTTTAGTTTCCCTCTCTCTACACCAGTTCTTGCAGCACTTGTTGTTGGAATATTTGTGTATACGATTGGAGGAATCTCGGGTGCACACATCAACCCTGCAGTAACATTTGGTATGTGGTCTATTAAGCAAATAAATGCAAGAGAGGCGATGTTTTACATTGCGTCACAATGTCTTGGGGCAGGACTCGCTATGCTCTTAGTTCTTTCGATGACGGCAACGATTCCATTGGTAGGCGAAGAGTCTGCACAGATTATCTTAGGAGAAGCGTTAGGAGCATTCATCTTAACGTTTGGTGTGGCATCGGTTGCATTAGGTAAGTCTAAAGCAGATGCAGCAGGACTTGTTGTAGGAGGATCTTTGCTTGCAGGTATTATGATCGCTTCTACTATGAGTAGCGGTATCTTAAACCCAGCTGTCGCATTTGGCCTTGGCGCTACTTCACTTTCGTATATACTCGGCCCGCTCATTGGCGGTGCACTTGGTGCAGTTACTTTCCGCTGGATGAGCAACTAATTATGGATCAAGAAGAAGTACAAAAGAAAGTAGAGGCATTCCTACAAGAGCTTAATGTTCCAAGCTTCGTTGTATTTGGATGGAAGAAGACAGAATCAGAATTTGGTGTCGTGTCTTCGCATCACGAAATTCCACCAAATGCAGCTATCAAAGGTATGAGCTGGGCATTAAACGACTTTATTAATAAGTCACTCTAGGACTCATGTTTTAATCGCATTGTTGCTGCGTTTTGCTTCATCAATTCATATGCATGAATCACTCCTTCATCACGTAGTTTCGAAATAGCACCTTTAAGAGTCCTTATAACTTCACCGCACCCTACGGGGAGAGTGCCTTCTCTGGAGGCCTGTAATACATCTTCTATGGTAAGATGTTGCTCGGTTATCATCTGATAAGCACTGAGGGCCATACCAACTTGAGCAAAATCGTATCGAAATCCATCTGCTCCGCCAGCAGCCATAGTCAGTGCTGTAGCTTCTTCATGAGAAAGGGATTTACTAAGGGCACGGTTGATATCTCTACCACCCAAACAGGTCTCTGGATGCAATCTCTGGTCATTCATAGACACGTTTTACGCTCAAATAAGCCATAAATCAAGTATTTATATATATGACCTACTTAAATATCTCCTTAAGCAGCCAGTTGGCAAATCCAAAGCATACCGCCACGACTATCCATCCCCAAGGGCCTCCAAAAATCTCTAATTTAATGAGACCAGGGTCCATTCGCAGTGTAAACAAGTGAATCACGTACACAAATGCTCCATTAACGACGATTACTGCCACAATAGTTGCAAAGAAGCGTAGGGGAAGTGTGATGATATTGAGAATCGGTCGAAAGAAAATATTCAAAAGACTCATCAAGGCTCCAACAATAACGAATGCAGGAATACCACCATCAAGTCCAAAGTATTGGCCGAGGTAATTGGCTAATGCCCAAACAACAATGACATTAAAAACAAATTTTAATGTGAGCTTTAGCGGCAGGTGAGAAGATCCTTCGGAAGACATATGCACTATCTTAGCGCTTCTCGAAGCGAATCGTCACTTTTCGATCTCCCACTTCGATGGTGTGATCATCTCCCGCACTTTCGCCAATGGTCGAACGTGTCTCGGATTCTATTAGTGTTTTATGCTCTGCAATCACCTCATCACCTCCTTCTATGGCAAGTGTGATCTCGTCGGTGAATGCCAAACCAGTTTCTTTTCTGATGCGTTGTACTCCGCGAATAATGTCACGCGCATCTCCTTCGAGGAGCAGTTGCTCACTAAGTTCGGTATTAATACTGATCACGACACCCTTATCTGCAGCTGCATTTTGTCCTTCTTTTCCACGGTAGGTCAGTTGCGCTTCTTCTGGAGAGAGCGTCTCATCTAAAATCAATATTTCACCACTTGGTTGCACCGTAAAGTTCCCTTCTTTTCCTGCGTTGATAATTTCTTGAACACGTTTACCAAGACGAGGTCCTACTTTGCGAGCATCTACTTGCATAAAGCTTTCGGCGAGTTCGTCTGGGTTATCGGTAAAGTCTACCTCTTTAACGTTAAGTTCTTGGCGCAAAAGATCCATATCCTCAGCAGTCAGTTCGAATGTTGTGTTTGGAGGGAGGGCAATAGAAGCTTTTTGTAGTGGCTGACGAATTTTTACTTTCGCAGAAGCTCTTACAGAGTTTCCAAGACTGACGATACGTCTGAGTATGCGGTTTTTTTCTAGGAGCTGCTGCTCTTTACTAGAAAGCTCTTTCGTTTCTGGCCAATCAGTAAGGTGCACAGACCCATGATCTTCATCGACGAGGTTTAAGTAGATCGCCTCTGTAATGTACGGACAAAATGGTGCAAGACACTGGGAGATAGTGAGAAGCACATCGTAGAGAGTTGTAAGGGCATCATGCTGATCTTGTGACTGTGCATCACCAGATCCATCAGGGTATGCATCCAGCACTCCTTTACCGGCAAAGCGCCTACGAGAAAGTCTGATGTACCAGTTGGTAAGAGCATCGATTGTTTCGTGGAGCTCTGCACACGTTGCAGAGAGGTCAAACTCTTCTAATTCATTGGTCATTCTGTTTGCTAGGTCTTGTACTTCTGCACGGATCCACACATCAAGAGGGTGTTCACTCTTGCGCCTTGTGTCTTTAGCCTCAAACTTCGCAGCATTCGCGTATGTTACAAAGAAACTGTATGTGTTCCACAGTGGAAGTAGCACGCTGCGTACATTTTCTTCAACGACGCGTTCAGAAAACCTCAGGTCTTCTCCACGAACAGCAGGGGAGCTCATGAGTGCAAAGCGAATAGCATCTGCTCCATGTTTTTTAACGACAATCATTGGGTCTGGATAGTTTTGCAGTCGCTTGCTCATCTTTTTACCATCTTCTGCAAGCACGGTTCCGTTTACTACACAGTGTTCAAATGGAGACTTCTCAAATAATGCAGCTCCTAATACAGTGAGTGTGTAAAACCATCCTCGAGTTTGATCCATTCCTTCTGCAATAAAGTTTGCAGGGAAACTCTGTGGAGCTTTCATCTTCTTATGTTTCATCTCAAATGGGAAGTGCTCTTGTGCGTACGGCATAGATCCACTTTCAAACCAACAGTCCAACACTTCTGGAATGCGCTTACAAAATGGGTTGAGTGTCATAGGAATAATTCCTGCATTCTTTGGACGCATGCTAAGAGCTGCTTTATATCCAAGGTTTTGGATTACTGTGTGTAGAGCCCGCGTTGTTCCACCATGGGAAACAACTACGACTTTCTTTCCTGCGTACTTTTCTAAGAGCATCTCACATGCTTTTTCTGTTCTTTCTATAAATGCTGTAAAGGATTCTCCCTTAGGTGGTGTGCTGTGATGGAAGGAAACAGATTTCGCATCTTCAGATGCAGCTGGGTAGTCCTTAAGGACTTCATCAATATGTTTACCGTCCCAAATTCCTTCACTGCGTTCACGTAGCTCTTCCCACAATTCTGTAACTTCGATACCAATTTCTTCACCGATAATTTCTGCAGTCTGTTTTGCACGCTTGAGATCCGAAGAAATAATGAAATCAATCTTTTCTTTCTTGAGGGCTTTCGCAGTTTCATGTGCTTGAGCAATACCTGTCTCATTCAAGTCATTATCCGTTTGTCCTTGTGAAAGACTTTGTGCGTTCCAGTCAGTTTGTCCGTGACGCACTAAAATCAACTCTACACTCTTGTCACTCTTCCCTCCCATCCATGAGACATCATCGACAGTATCTTTGTGTAGATCTAACTGCTGATTCTTATCGTGATCCCAGTAGTACGTTTTAGGAGTAGCTTTTTCTGGGTACGGCCGGTGACTCAGCTTTACCGGATCTTCTTTGGTAAAGAACTGCTCTAGGTTCACCATCGGGTCTGCATGCGTGACAATCACAATATGTTCACTGCGGTGCTTCGGCAGTATGTCTTCCATAAAGTTATTGATACGCTCGCCAACGCTCTCCCATGTTTCCATTCCATCAAAGTGATAAATGCTTTCAGGTTTTCCTTTTTCAAGTTTGTGCGCTCTACGCTCTTTGATAAAAGTTAGGTCAGAAAAGTCGACAGCTTTGCCTTCCCATTCCCCAAAGCTTACTTCGCGTAGCCTCTCATCTACTACTACGGTTGCTCCGGTCTTTTTCGCAATAGCTTCAGCAGTTTGCTGTGTGCGTGCTAGAGGGCTGCAGTAAATAATGTCGACGTTCTGTGTCTTTAGCCAGTCTCCTGCTTCTTTTGCTTGCCCTTTTCCTCTCTTTGTAAGGTCTGTCCCTGGCAGTTCTCCTTGGTAAATAGGAATCAAGTTTCCTTCGCTTTCTGCATGGCGAAGTGTTGTGACTTTCGTAAAGCGAATTAGCTTCTTCTTCATCAAATCATCACGGCTACCGAGTACTTCGATATCGCCGTCTTCTCCTGCTCTCCAAATTGGGAGAGGTGCTCCCCAATATCTGTTACGACTAATAGCCCAGTCACGAGCGCTTTCCAGCCATCTTCCAAAACGACCATCACGCAAGTGTGACGGTACCCACTCGGTTCTACTATTTGCTTTGAGCATTTTTTCTTTAATGGTATCTACAGCGACAAACCACGACGCAGTGGAGTAGTTCATCAGTGGACTATCGCAACGCCAACAGTGCGGATAGCTGTGTCTGTACGATCCTGTATCCCATACACGATTATTTTTTTTACAGTCTTCGATAATCTTCTTTTGAGCATCTTTAATAAAGAGTCCTGAATACGGACCTGCGTGATCGTTAAAGACTCCTGTCATCTCGACATCCATGAGAATAGGCAGCTTATTTTTATTAGCAGCTTCCATATCTATTTCTCCGTATGCTCCGTTGATCGTTACTATTCCTGTTCCTTCTTTGGAATCAACATAGTCTTCTCCGTAGATGTGATATCTACGAGGGTTTGCTTTTATTTCTGGAATATCTCCGTACCAATCGACAATGTGTTCGTACGATTTTCCAACGAGTGTACTTCCTGCAAATTCATCGACAATCTCATGTTCTTCTACGTTCTTCATAATGTCTTCTGCTCGGTCTTTTGCACAGATGATATATTCTTCTCCAACGCGAACTTTGACATACGTAGACTTCGGATTGATTGAAAGACCCATTGTAGAAAGCGTGCTCCATGGTGTTGTTGTCCATGCGATGACGTACGTGTTTTGTTCTCCATTAAGTTTAAACTTCCATGTTGCATACGTGTCGTCGACATCCTGATACCCCTGCGTAACTTCAAAGTTACTGAGAGGTGTGACACACCGAGGACAGATATGCATCGATTTAAATCCTTCATAGATCAATTGCTTCTTTTGCAACTGAGCAAACACCCACCAGATACTTTCCATGTAGTCGGGGTCCATCGTCTTATAATCCCAGTCCATATCTACCCAACGTCCCATGCGCTCGACAACCGTTCGCCAGTCGCCTGCGTGACGTTGCACAGCAGATCGACATAAGTCGTTAAATGCACCAATACCCATTTCTTCAATTTGCTGCTTGTCTTTGATGTCGTGTTCTTTCTCAATCAAGTTTTCGATAGGCAGCCCATGGCAGTCCCATCCAAATCGTCGCTCAACCTTTTTTCCTCTCATGGTTTGATACCGAGGGATTACATCTTTAATAGTTCCAGCCAAAAGGTGACCGTAGTGGGGGAGACCTGTAGCAAACGGAGGACCATCGTAAAATGAAAACTCAGCACTATCTTTTTTACCAGCTTTTCCTTCGGGGTTATCAAGAACATCACCAGTCTCTGTACTGTGCTTGCGAATAGACCGCTTAAACGTATCTTCCTCCTTCCAATACTGAAGAATACCGTCTTCGAGGTCGGGGAGGCTCTGTAATGGATCTACTGGATCAAACATGTGGCAGAAAGACTACCATATTCATACAACCTTGTATCCAATACCTTCTCTATTTAGGTTAAAGATGATTCATGGCTAGCGAGATTGTTTAGCCATAAAGTTCGTTCTCTAATACTACTAAGATCTACCCATTCTTCTGCTTTATGGGCGTGTTGCCCAACGGGGCTCCACCCTACTGTGGGAATATTAAACATCCCATCTTCAGCAACTCCACTAGCTCCGCCAAGAGGTAAATTTTCATTTTCTGAGATTTCTTTTGCATAGGTATGCGCAGCTACGACAAGCGGATGATCTGCTTCAGTCATCCATGGATCTGTAAATGGTTGACCTTTGCGATCTTCTAGATTTACTTGCAGGCTTTCACTAGGAATTTTTATCTTGTCACTCAAGAGATAGGTGCGTAGCTGAGAAAGTGCCTCTTCTGCTGTCAGGTTTGGGTCTGAATGAAACATATTAAAGTGCAGCTTTGCAGCATACGGCAAACTCAGTCCGTCTGGATCTGCAGTAATACTATTTGGCAATGCTCTAGATTTTGAAGGAAGTACTCCTGTGGTATCTCCAGGGTATTGGTTATCTATAGAAAAGTATCGCGCATCATCCAAGAGTTCATCCAGTGCTCTTCCTAGATACCGCAAGCAACTTCCATCAAGGATTTCTGGATTTCTATCAGCGTTTCCAGCATGGTCATCGTTTCCACTCATGCGTACATCAAAACCAAATCGACCTGTACGTGCATGATACACAGGTGCAATTAAACCATTTTCATCGGTGGAGATTTCGGTAACAGCCATGCAGTCAGCTTCTTCTAGATCTTTATTTTGCAAAGCCTGATACAAAACTTCTGAGCCAGACTCTTCACGTGAGCTGAGTATTGTCTGGATTTTATATCGTGCGTTTCCCAATAGTGACAACTCACGAAGTGCACGGAGGTAGGAAATATTCCCAGCCCACATATCCAGTGTTCCGCGACCTTTACCTTTATTGCCTTCGATAATAAGAGCATCAGATTTTTTCTGTTTTCCTTTGAGAGGAACCGTATCAAGGTGACCAAGCCAGTTCATTGTTCCACGGTCTTCATTGGATTTCATCGGTCCAAATTCAGAAAGAATCTGAACGAGTGGGTAGTCTCTCGTTATCTCCACCCCATCTACCTCCTCGGTAACGGGGTATTGCAAAATCTTTGCAGATCCTAAATTGTACTTCTGTACAAGATTTGCAACTTCTTGAGCAGCACGGTGCTGCCCATCGTACGTATGCGGTTTTAGCCGCAGGAATTCTCCAAGAAGTTTGGTGCCGCCGGGGAAGTCTTCTGACATAAGCACCAAATTATATCATAAACCCCAAAACCCAGACTAAATAAGGACCAATTTATTGACTTTACTGCTCAAATTCGCAAAATGTACTATGCATGAGTACTGCCCATCCATCATCAGAGAGAGTAACACACGTATTTGATACTGGAGCTAATCCTGATTCATCAGAACCTGCCGCAACCCCTAATGTAAGCAATAGTGCTGGATCCTCTCCAAATACATTATCCGGTGTTTTTGGCGCCATTGGTACAGTTATGGATACAGTACGGGCACGATTTTCATCAAGGCGAACTTCCAGAGATGCACTACTTGGAAGCGCAAGTCCTGATGCTAAATTGATACAGATTGAGCTTACGCGATGGGTGCGAGAGAATGTACATTCTGTTGCAGAGGATACTGTAGATACAGCTGTTTCAGCTCTAGGAGATGTTGAAATGCATGAGGATGATATCGCCCGAGTACAAGAGAGTGTGGGTAGAATGATCACAGATGTGAAACGTATTGCGACGCTAGCGCTTGTTAAAATCCGTATGGATGCACTACATATACCTCAAAATGTTGCAGCTGCCAGTATTGTGAAAACTCCTCCAAGTGAAGAAGATATAGATAATGCAGTAGAAACGGCATTTAGCCCTATTTTTGCTGAAGTATTAACACAAGAGCCTGCAAATGAAAGGGTAATTTCTTAAGTGGCCAAAAATGTGGTAATAATCGATTAATAATCAAAATAGTATTTTGTCAAATTCATGTGTATTCATGTATTACCACATAAATTTGGACAAAAATTTGCTTGTGGATTATAATGGATTCCCTACATTTCCGTGGAATTTATCAAAATTCTCTCTTATGGGTATTCGCGATTCAGACTCCGGCAGCAGGTCAGTAGATGATGAGGAGGTAACTCCAGAAGGGCCTGCTCCATCTGACGAAGAGTTAGCATCTCTTGATTTTGATCGAATAGCCAATGATTCGAATCGAGCTCCAGACAGGATTAGAGAGACCGTAGAAAAGGTCGTTGAAGAAGGGGCATCAAGCGTGAATGATAAAGTGAATAGCACTGTAGGATTTGACTTAGATCGTTACCGTAAAAATCAAGAAATCTGTGCACCAGAAAACGTACGAAGACTTACAGATTCCCCGGAAGACCTTGCTCTTTTTGAAGAGTTTTATAAACAGTTGGAGTTATCAGAAAGTGCATTTCATGCAATTGATGACAGAAGATATAGTGACTTGAATGGTAATGTAAAAAAAGGATGTTATGTTGGCAGGCACACTCCAACAGATACTGAGCAGGATGTGATGGACAACCTTACAGGCGAAGAAGAAGACAGGCATGTGTCTTCTGGAGAGGAGATGAAAATGTTTCTTTCTGGTGAGCATCCACGATGTAAGCATTCAGATTTTATTGCATGGACTCATATAGATCCGAGCACAGGAAAAATGGCAGCAATGACCGCAGTGTTTCTGCCACCAAAAGATGAAGCTAAGATGGAAGGCCACAAAAGACAAGTACAAGAATTCTTTAGTCCTCCAGAATCAAGCCCTGCAAAATTCAATGAAGATCATGGGGCACAGACTTGTCACATTATTGATCGTGCAGATACTACCGCAGAATTTTACATGATTGGTTCACTCCCAGAATACAAAGGTGCTGCAGTAGGTGTGTATAACACTATGCTTAAGCAGTCAGAGGTTTCACAGCGACTAGACAGTGAAGAGATTACAGACTGGCATTTAAGCCGCTTCGGGGGATTTATTCAGGTATGGCCAACAGATAGAGAGGACAAGCGCGTATCACGAGAAGATGAAAACGAAGCTAGTAGAGCATTCTTTAAGAAACTGGGATACAGTCGCGTTGGACAATCTACGAACCCGAATAATTTAGCTGCACGAGAAACTCAAGGTTCAAGGGTGGTTGCTCTCAACGTTATTTGGAGTGTTGCCCATGCAGATGCTCAAGAAAATAAGGAAGCAGCAATTGAGCTTATGGAAGATTTAGACGAAAAGGCAATTGAAGCTGAAAGAATCCGTGGTACTACAATCGATGGCAGTGTGTCTTAAGCTTCTACTGTACGTTTTTTAAAGACAATCGGAAGCAAAGCTCCGACCGTTACGATAAGCCCGCTTACGAGTGTGAGACCACTTACCTGTGGGGCACTTGGTGCAAAGAGCATCTGCCCTAATATTGTCGTAAAGATAATGAGGAATGAATACCGCAGTACAAAGTCGATTTGCTTATACGAGAGCAGAGAGTAGTACATGTAGTAAGGAAGTCCTGCGATGAAGACGCTAAAGAGAACTATTTCTACTATTGCCTCTCTTGGCAATGAGTCAATTGTTGAAATAAGCAAAAGAGGCGCTGTAAGAATGGTACACAGTAGACTGAGTGCAAAGAAGTACTGAATAGCGCGAGCGCCAATGTTAACCTCTTTTTTGTACGCTTCAGAAACGACGGAGAATAGAGAGAAGGCTATTACTGCAAGAAGCATAAATATCATACTACTTAGATCCCAAACCGGAGTGAATAGAGCAACAAGAGCTACACCAATAAACAGGAGTAACCATGTGAAAATCAGTACTATCCAGTGCTTTCTATTTACAATAGTCGTTAGCAAAATACCTGCAGCAGTCATTGGAATAGAATAGTGTGCAGGTTGGGTTCCTTGTAGGGCAATGTAGGACGTAAGGGAGATACAAATCATGAGTAGTACAGATATCCACAGCGATAGATTGCGAATAGGGATAGAAATGTACTGGTCTTTTTTTGTCATTCTCTGCCATAGGAGTGTCAGTCCAGAGAGCACAGTGAGAGCCCAACAGCGCAGCAGAGTAAGGTCAACAGGCGATACATCGAACTCATGAATAATATGATAAGCGATAGCGGGGTCAAATCCCCATACTAGTAGAAGGAACCCAGCACCAAATAAGAATTTCATTCGAGAGTTCGCAGCGACGACGTGCACATTTTCTACTCCAGCAGCTTCCAAGTCTCTTGAGATAGATTGCTGCTCTTTTGGTGTAAATGGATGCACAACGCAGATGTTTCCGCGGCTCATAGCAAATGGACGGAACCGCACACTGCGTAGAGAAATTCCGTAACATTTATATACGTCTAGCGTCTTTGTTACAGAGTCGTAGTCATCAAAATTCATCGTAAAGCATATTTTGGTTTTGATGCGCGTTACAATATCTTTTGATCCTTTCTTAGAAATAGCAAAGAGCGATTCGTATACATCAGATGGTTGTAAGTGCCCATCGGCTATTCCTTCATAAGCTTGGTTCAAAGAAGTATATCCAACTTTTTGTAGGGCATCGAGCAGTGACTGCTTGTTAAATTCTTCGATGTATCCTTTTTTGTGGGCGGTGAGGAAGTTTTGTAGAAGCTCTTTTCCAATTACTCGTCTTTTTGTCCCAGAGAGTTGTGCGAGAGAGCTGCGAATCATTGCTGTTGCTAGCCCCGAGCTAATCCAATGCAGCCATTCTAGTGATACCGTTTTCTGCTTACCAGTAGTCACACTAAGCGATACCGCATTATGCAGAGGGGTATGAAATGGAACCTCTATACCATCGATCTGAATAGACTGAATAAACAGCGCCTTATTTCCGTAACAGTAAAAAGCTCCATCAAGAGCTGAGGAACCTTTTGGAAGTAGTACGTGACGGTCATCTGTACCGTGAATCACAATGGATTCTCCTAATATATCGTTTTGCAGGCTTTCCCAATACGCTTCACTTTGCATTTTTGTGTCTTTGGAGAGTGAGGAAATTTGCCCTGTCCACGGAAGAAGGTAATCCATAATTCCTCCAGCCAAGTTGTCGAAACAATGGGTAGCAATACCGAAGTGCGCGTATTCATCCATTTCTTCTGTACGAATTTTACAGCGTACACGCGTACCTTTCTCCAAAATTATTGTTGTGTGCAAGCCGCGGTATCCATTGATCATCGGCGCATTAATAAAATCTTGGAATGATGTGGTCTCTCGTGGATGAGTTTGGTGTAGAGCTCCAAGAATTTGGTAACACTGTGACACTTCCTTACAAAGAAACACGATGACCATGTCTGGGATACCTGTTACTTTTTTCTGTCCAACATTTACCTGAGTAGAGATCTTTCCCCAAGACTGAGCTTCGTAGAGCATCTCTGTCTTATCCATGAGTTTTGGATTATGTGCGTCGAGCTTGTCGCCAAGGACTTTAACGGCACGAATAGACCTTTGCTCGTTGCGTTCTTGCTGGGCACTCAGTTTTGAAAATCGATCTTTTTCTAGAATAGAAATGCACAGCGCTTCCAGTTCGTCACGCATGTCTTGCATACTTAGACGGTCTGCAATTTTTACATAAATATCCATCGTCTCTTGCGCCATAATTCGCTGCTTCTCTGGAGTGAGATGTTCAATGGTTTGCATGTTATGCAACCTGTCTGCGAGTTTAATGGTAATAACACGAACATCATTTTCGATAAGATCGAACATTTTTCGCAATGTTTCAATCTGCTCATCCATGGTGGGATGCGCAGCTACATCTTCTGGTTCGAGCTTTGTTACGCCATCGATAAGAGCTGATACATCTCCATCAAATTCTTTGTTAATCTCTTTAAGTGTGAGATTCGTATCTTCTACTGTGTCATGCAGAAGAGCAGCAATCAGCGTATCTGAATCTGCTCCCATATCGGCAAGAATATGAGCGACAGCAATAGGGTGCATAAAATAAGGCTCTCCAGATTTACGCTTCTGTTCTCCGTGTGATTCTTTTCCAAGTTCAAAGGCATGCTGGATTCGCTTGTGGTCCGCACTGCTAAGGTGCCGAAGGTGGCTTTTGAGCTCATTCCACTGCATAACGAAGACGAAGTATACGCTGTTTTACATCTATAGAACAGCTGTTCTTGGCTTGTTTTTGCGGTCTATTCGAGGATTTGAAGAATATACGCCTTCACATTTCCAAAAATCTCTGATTCTTGGTCCAAAGCCTCGATATCGGCTTTGGTAAACCATTTTATGTCCTCACCCTCTTCTTCAGCTAAAACGAGGTCTTGAGCTTCATCTATTGGACGTGCAAGAAAGAGAAAGTCCATATGCTGGTGGGCAGGCTCGTCTCTTTCTGGGCAATCGGGGATATTTTCGAGCAGCATGGCTATTGGAATTTTAAGCATTTGGCCTTCCCGTGGGCAGCTTGCAAAAAGATCTTCAGATGCTCCTCCAACGATCTCTACATCTAAGCCCGTTTCCTCTTTGCATTCACGCTTGGCAGTTTCTTCGGGTAATTCATCTGGGTCGGTATGACCACCTGGTGGCATCCATCTTTGGAGTCTCTTATGCCAAAGAAGAAGAGTGCGATTGCTCGAATCGACGATAAAGGCCGTTGCTGTGAAATGTCTTTTCATAAATCTGTGATATACTTCCATTCCAATTTGTACTTTCCACTTTATATCATGGTACTCATCAATGATAACTCATCAGTCCTTTCTATCGGAGATAATCTTCCACACTTTAGCTTGCCCGCGACGGATGGTTTAGAAGTTGATTCATCCATGATCAAAGACCCTGTTCTTGCAGTCGTGTTTACTTGTAACCACTGTCCATATGCTCAAGCGTATGAAGAAAGGCTTAAGGTTATGATGGAGCAGTTTGAGCAGACACAGTTTGTTCTTATTAATAGTAATGATGCGTCGGAGTACCCAGAAGATAGTTTCGACCGTATGAAAGTAAAAAAAGAAGAGGCAGGTTGGCCGGGAATGTACTGCTTCGATGAATCTCAAGAAGTAGCCAAGAGCTTTGGAGCTCTCTGCACACCACACTGTTTCGTGTTTGATATCGAGCGCAACCTTAAATACAAAGGACGCATCGACGATAACTGGGAGCACGCGCAAGAGGTGACAGAGCATAACTTGCACGATGCAATTCAGGCTCTAGAAGAGCATCAAGAACCTGCAAACCACGAAGAGCATGCTATCGGATGTTCTATAAAGTGGAAGGCGGGTGTAGCGGCTTAGTTGATCAAATTTATTGATCAGTTATTTCCGCTAGGGGAACTTCAACTTCTACTCCTTGCATCGCATGTACCATGAAGAGATCTACCAGAACCAATGCATCATCTGTTAGGTAGAACTTCTCGATGGGATTACTCGTTTCTGACGGATATTCACCCAAATGTGCTTTGGTAAATTGTTCCTGAACGAAAGGAAGAAGATCTGTAGAAGTAATATCTTCAATCTGTAACGGTTGTCCCGTAGAGAGATCAAATACAAATGTATCAATAGTATTATTTGGATACGCAGCCCCATCAAAGTACTTAGATTTCAGAAGTAGTACGCTTAAGTATTGATCATCAAGGTGTGTAACGCGGAAGCTCACAGTGGTATTTTCTAAGAGTTCGGTTCCTTCTTCTATGAGAGATGCATATTGCTCTTTGCAATTGCGTATTTCTTCTTGGATTTGGTGTGCGAATTTATCAAAATAGCTATTAATATTTATCTCTATCTGACGAGAGGAAAGACCAGAGATACTTGGGTACTCTCCTTCTGCGCGGCAGGTTATACCTTCTACGGTTACCTCTTCTAGAAGAGAAATAGAGTCTACAAGTGCATTAAGCTCTTCGGTATCGATAGAGCAGGCACAAAGAGATAGTGCGCTAAGCGCAAGGAATAGGTTTTTCATAGGAAAGAAAGCTTACCTTGTAGGAGATAGCTCAACAACTAAAATCTCAGGCCAAGCAAGAAGCCTGCTTCGTGCACCGCTTTCGCCAATTCCTCGGGTAATTGCGAGGGTACGGCCATCTTCAAGTGGGAAAAGACCTTGATCAAAACTTCGACCAAGGCTTGTAGGCAGCTCTGTAAGCGGCCCATAGCTAGGGATGCGCAGTTGCCCACCATGCGTGTGGCCACTCACAATCAAGTCAGCAGCAGCACTCTCTGGTTCATCGATTACGCTGGGATTATGAGAGAGAAGTATCGTGTAGGTATCAGGTGGAATATCTTGCAGGCTTGCAGGAAGATTGTGGTGCCCTGTCCACAAGTCATCAATACCAGCGACGGCAATGTTCGCATGGGTCAGTGGCAAGAGTTTGTGTTCGTTACGTAGGACTTTTACAGAAAACTGCTCAAGTTTTTGAGCAATGTTTTCTCCACGGTCTTTTCCAGAATAGCGTTCTCCTGTTGGAGAAAGGTACTGCCCAACATCATGGTTACCAAGGACTGCAAACACACCAAGTGGAGCATTGATCTTTGCAAATGGTGCGAGATGAATGGGGTCTGCAGATCTTGTGAATACAAAGTCACCCGGCATTAAGACTATATCTGGAAGGAGTCCATTGAGTTTTAATACAACGCGTTCTAAAAATGCATCATCTTTATAAGGCCCAACGTGCGGGTCGGACACAATAGCAATCTTTAACTTCTGCGCATTCGGATGTGTGACAGATACTTTTGTAACCACAATGATCTGTGGTTCTATAAACGACGCGTACGTAATAATCATAAATCCTAGAAACCCGAGCAGACTAAGGAACCCGAAGAACTTTTTTTGTTTCCTGCGCGCAACAACCAAGCTTCCTATCCCTATGGATAGGGTAATAGTCATGATCAGCAATATCGCTAGATCCCAGAAGAAGATGTCAGTGTTGAGGAGGAACATCCCACCGATTGTAGAGTCCAGCACTACTTCGAGCCAGATGTTTTTTCACTCAAGTTCCACATCATCTCAAACCAACTACGAAAGGTGTTGGCTAGGTTTCTATTTTCTATTCGTACAATAGATTGTTCGTCGTCGTACGAAAACAAGGCGATAGTATCTCCGAATACCATTGTATCGGTTTCTAGAATCGTAGATTGCGGGAGTAGTCGTATCTCGTACCCTGGGTGTTGTTGCACTTCTTTCATAAATGATCGTCCTCCAGCATTGTCTACAAGAAGATCTCTTCCTTTTAACTTCACGTTTTTTCCGTAGAGCTTGGTTACAATGTTTTCTCCAAATGCTTTGTACATCGCTTCTGTATTAAACACACCTACAAATTCTTGTTGTAACACATCTCTGTACACTTGCTTCATTCCTTCTATCCCATGCAGCATGGTGACACGTGGCTTTCCTGCAAGCGGACTTGTGAGTGATTCAAGATAGGGGATAGCGCCTTCTAGCATCTCTTCTACCTCTTCGAGTTCGTTCATTTGATCTCGTGCATACGAGAGAAGCCTCTGCGGAGATTCTGCTACGAAGTTCTGCATCTTTCCTTTCTCTATCTCCGAGACGATTCCACGCTTCTGTAGCTTCTCTAGAAGAACGTATGTCAGGGTTCGTGGCTGCTTTGCAGCTTTCGCAATAGTGCTAACACGACCAATCTTCATATGAAGGAGAGCGAGATAGACCTCTACCTCTCTGTCGTCTAATCCTAGACGCTCAAGGATGCTTCGTATTGATCGCTCTTTGAAGACGTTTTCACCCGAAATTGTCTGGTTTTCGCTCATAAGAGTAGATTTGTCAAAATATTTTTACAATTAAATTATACATGAATCAGCCAATAAAGTCCAAGTATGGCTATGCACGTAAATGCTGTTTGACCATAATTACATAATAAGTAAAGTACAGACATCAGCTCAGTCGAGTTGATCGTTCATTTCCACCACCGAAATCAGCAAGGAACCCAGCTCATGACCACGCGACCAGAAATCGACCACCGTTTTGTTTCAGTAAAGATGTTTTCGAATCTTTCCGCTCGTGATACAAACGAGCGAACGACGTATGTAGGTGATGTCGTCCGAAGGTTCGACATCAGCATCATCGAGACCGAAGTAGCGAAATGGCTCTACAATCACGAGTACCTCGAGATTGTCAGCATTCAGCAGACACAAGGAATGTTCGAGAGTCGTACCAATCGTTTTCCATGGGTTACCATTTCCATCTTCTACAAAGACATTACTGAAGAAGCGTATGAGAAATTAGAAGAGGAAAAAGAAGCCTGATTTCGAAAGGAGGAAATCGAGCCCCAACTTCTGTTGGGGCTTTTTTTTACTTCTTCTTCAGCACTTTCTGGAGATAGTCGCCCGTAAAGCTTCCTTTGGCATTCGCTACTTCTTCTGGCGTACCTACTGCAATAATCTTTCCACCACCACTACCACCTTCTGGACCAATATCAATCACGTGGTCAACAGACTTCACCACATCGAGGTTATGTTCGATAACCAGTACGGTGTTTCCTTTTCCAACAAGACGCTGCAGTACATCGAGAAGCTTTTGAATATCGTCAAAGTGAAGACCTGTAGTCGGTTCATCTAAGATGTAGAACGTCTTTCCTGTTGCACGCTTGGTAAGCTCTGTTGCAAGTTTTACACGCTGAGCCTCACCACCAGAGAGCGTTGTAGCGCTTTGTCCGAGGTGAATGTATCCGAGTCCTACATCTTGTAGTGTCTGAAGTTTCTTTTTAATAGAAGGGATAGCATCAAAGAATTTTAGAGACTCGTTAATAGTCATCTCTAGTACATCAGCAATGGTTTTTCCTTTGTAAGTAATCTCGAGTGTCTCGCGGTTGTAGCGTCTTGCTTTACACGCTTCACATGTTACAAACACATCAGGCAAGAAGTGCATTTCGATACGCTTGAGACCGTCTCCTTCACACTCCTCACAGCGACCTCCTTTTACGTTAAAACTAAAGCGCCCAGCTTTGTAACCACGAAGCTTTGCCTCTGGTGTGGCTGCAAACATATCTCGGACATCGGTAAATACTCCTGTGTACGTAGCGGGGTTAGAGCGTGGCGTTCTTCCAATAGGGGATTGGTCGATAACAATGGCTTTGTCTAAGTGTTCAAGTCCACTGATGCTTCCGACATTCTGTGGCTTTGATTTTGCTTTGTTTAATGTGCGTTGAAGTTCTGGTCCGAGTATTCCGTGAATCAAACTGGATTTTCCAGAACCTGATACTCCTGTTACACCAATGAATGTCCCAAGCGGGAATGACACATCGACATGTTGCAAGTTGTGGTGATGTGCATCTGTTACTTCGATAGTATTTCCGTTTCCTTTACGGCGTTCACTTGGAATTTGAATCGATTTCTTTCCACTGAGATATTGCCCTGTAACAGAATCCGGATTCTTAATCAGTTGCGCGGGAGTTCCTTGGGCAACGATTGATCCTCCGTATTTTCCAGCACCTGGTCCAATCTCAAGAAGATAATCTGCCGCTTCGATTGTTTCTTCGTCATGCTCTACAACGATCACCGTATTTCCAAGGTCACGGAGGTTGTTGAGTGTAGCAATAAGACGTGCGTTATCACGTTGGTGTAGACCGATACTTGGTTCATCAAGGACATAGAGAACACCCTGAAGCGCAGAACCTATTTGAGTAGCTAGTCGAATACGCTGAGCCTCTCCACCAGAGAGAGTTGCTGCACTACGAGAGAGCGTGAGGTAGGTAAGACCAACGTTTTCTAGAAACGATAGTCTAGAGATCACTTCTTTTAGTACTTTCTTCACAATTGTGTATTCGTACTGCGTAAGCTCCGTAATGTCTTTCATTGGAGTATCGCCTTTCTCTCGTTCCTTTTTAGGCGTGAGTGCGACAAAGAATTGCTTAGCTTCGTTAATACTCATGCTCGTTGCATCAACAATATTCATGTTTCCAACTTTTACACCAAGAATCTCTTTCTTGAGCCTCTTTCCCTGACAGTCGTTACAAGGAAGTTCAAGCATGTACCCCTCAATTTGGCTACGCATGTAGCTACTATCGGTTTCGCGGTGTCGGCGTTGGAGGTTAGGGATCACTCCTTCATAGGTAGTTTGGTATTCTCCTTCAAACTTATTAGAGTCCCAGTTAACACTAAGCTCTTCGTCACAACCATTTAAGATAAGGTCACGTGTCTCTTCTGGAAGTTTGTTCCATGGCTTTTGGAGATCGATTTTCTTTTTCTTCGCAAGCGCCTCTAAAATTTTCATCATGAATCCCATGCGACTCGCAGAGGTTGCCCACGGATGAATAGCACCTTCTGCAATAGAAAGCTTTGTGTTTGGAACAACACTGGTTTCTTCCACCTGCAAAATAGATCCTAGTCCATGACAGATTTCACATGCACCGTGTGGTGAGTTAAAGGAGAAGCTTCGTGGTTCGATAACTGGAATAGAACATTCTGGGTGGTCATGACAGACGTAATCTTCAGAAAACTGACGGACATCATTTGTATCTGCGTTCATTACCATCATCAAGCCGCTTCCCTTATTAAGCGAAAGCTCTGTGGAGTCTGCAAGCCTTGTACGGTTGGGGTTTGCTTCTCCGTCTTTCATTTCTAAGTCTCGTACAATCATACGATCGATAATAATTTCGATATCGTGTGATTTCTTTGGATCCAGCTCAACTTCTTCATCAACAGTAACAATTTCTCCATCGATACGCATACGCACAAATCCTTCTCTTCGGATCGCATCAATAATCTTCATGTGTTGCCCTTTTCTTCCTCGTACTACAGGTGCAAGAAGGAAAATCTTTGTGCCTTCCTCCATATCTGCGATGATATCGACAATTTGTGATGGAGTTTGCTTCGTAAGTTCTCCATTACAGTCTGGGCAGTGTACGTGTCCTGCTTTTGCCCATAGAAGACGCATGTAGTCATAAATCTCTGTCACGGTACCTACCGTAGAACGTGGATTTCGCGGTGCGGTCTTTTGATCGATAGAAATAGCAGGACTAAGCCCTTCTATACTCTCTACTTCTGGCTTTTCCATCTGAGAGATGAATTGGCGAGCGTATGCAGAGAGAGATTCCACATATCTACGCTGTCCTTCGGCAAAAATCGTATCGAAGGCAAGAGAAGACTTACCAGAACCCGAAAGCCCTGTTACAACCGTAAGCTTGTTTCGCGGTATTTCTGCGTCAATCCCCTTGAGGTTGTGCATTTTGGCACCTTTTACAACAATTTTTTCCATACAAAAAACGTATATATATAAAAAAAAGCCGCGCGTCCGCGCCGCCTTACGGGCTGAGCTTAGCAAGATAAAGCCGTTCTGTCTAGGGTTAGGGTGTGAATGTTGGTACTATTATGACCGATGGCAAAATCACATCTTTCCTTTAAGGGATCACTAATAGAGGCGGAACTCGTAGCAGCTAAATTTAAAGAAGGTGGAGTTGATGTAGAAGTTACATCACGTGGAGATATTCAGATTATCCTTTTTCAGGAACCAGAAGATTCACCCTGTAGAGTACAATTGCAGAGAGCAATAGAAGCTCAGCCAGATTCGGATTTAGAATCAAGTTAGAGGAATATTCCATCAAAAAGGAGGATTTTGAAGGGTAGTACCGTAGAATAGTGGTGTGTTTACAGGAATTATCGAAGCAACGGCACCCGTGCTCTCAAAGACCGATTCGCAGCTACTAGTAGCGCGGCCAGAGCTTTTTGCAGACATCACCATTGGGGCAAGTATTGCTGTATCTGGTGTGTGCCTCTCTGTTATCTCTTTTGATGAAGACTCTATGACATTCGATGTTGTAGAAGAGACATGGAAAAAATCAAAGTTAGGATCATTACAAGAAGGAGATCTTATAAATCTCGAAAGAGCATGTCTTGCAGACTCTCGTTTAGATGGACACGTAGTGCAGGGGCACTGCGAAGGAGTGGGCGAGTGTATTTCTTTTGCAGACAATGTACTGACAGTTTCTGTACCAGAAGAGTTGAACAAATTTTTTGTACAAAAAGGATCAATAGCATTAGATGGAGTATCACTGACGATTGCAGATACACAAAAAAACCTCGTTAGTGTTGCACTGGTTCCTCATACATTGGAGCACACGACATTAGGCTCCATAGCTTCTGGAAATCCTATCAATATAGAGACCGATATTGTTGGTCGGTATCTTTACGCATTCACCCATGAAGAAACTGCCCTCCAAAACTGATATTACAGAACTCATAGAGATGTCTATGCGGCCTGCATGGAGAGTTGGCATTGTGTATTCTTCTTTCTATAAGGAAGAGATCGAACAAATGCTAAGCGGTGCAGTCGAAACATTAAAAGCAGTAGGTATGGAGGAGGCAAACATTAGTTCGTATCCAGTACCGGGTTCTTTTGAGATTCCACTTGTTGGAGCTGCCCTTGCAAAGAAGGGTAGTGTTGATGCACTTATCGGATTGGGGATTATTGTTGATGGACAAACGCATCATGCGCGACTAGTAGCGGAAAACGTATCACGCGGACTCATGGATGTGCAGACACAATACACAATACCGTTTGCCAACGAAGTGTTGTACGTAGACTCTCTTGAGCTCGCAAAAAAGCGACTCTATAAAGGAGAGGAGGCGGCGATCAGTGTTCTACATTCGCTTGCGCAACTTGCAAGCCTACAGTCTTGACACCTTGTGAAGCACATAAGGTTAAGGGTATGATCTATGGTAACCCTCCATGAATAGACTAACTATCATCGCTTCTTCGGCTCTGAGTATTGCTCTCGGACTTACATCTGTTGCAGTTGCTGCATCAGTATTTCCAGATGTTCCACAAGGACATTTGTTCCAAGAGGCAGTAGAAGAACTTGTTCGTGCAGATGTTATTGGTGGAAACCCTGATGGCACATTTCAGCCGGATAACGATGTGAACCGTGCTGCCATGTTAAAGATGCTTTATAAAGCAAAAGGAAAAACACCAGACCCTCTTAGTGTTCGCTGTTTCCCTGACGTAGAGATTGGAAGCTGGTACGAACCGTATGTTTGTGATGCTGCTGCACGAAAATACGTAAACGGATACGCCGACGGAACATTCCGTCCGAATGTATCAGTTAATCGTGTAGAGGCACTCAAGATGATCATGACGGTGTTTGATATTCCACTTGAAATCATTAACGAAGATAACCGAGAGATCGTAAACTTTGCAGATGTTTCACTATCTGCATGGTACACACAGTATCTCCTTACTGCGTACAACACACAGATCCTCCCAATTCCTGGTCAAACTGGTGCACACTTTGGTCCAGACGTTAACTTGACCCGAGGAGAATCTGCAGCGTATATCTTTAATGCATTGCATGCAGACCTTATGGCGGTGAGAAATCAAGGACAGCGCAGTAGCGAAAGCAGCCAATCGGAAGCTTCTTCTTATAGTAGCCAAGCTGCAGACACTACTTCTTCTACAGAATCCAATAACGATAACGACGACAGTGACGATACGGTAGCCGGTGTATTTGAAGAGTCTCTTCCATTCGATCGCAGTGGTAAATTCAACCTCAAGCAATCTGTTTCATACAAGTTTGAAGTCAGTAGTGCAAAAAACGTACAGATAGAAGCAAGTTTGCAATCTGGACAACCAGGATCCATTACGTGTCGTTTGTACCTTGTAGAAGAGTCTGGTTTCTCTGATGAATACTTCCTCGGATTTGAAGAGGGAAGCAATTGCCATATCAACGCAACGCTTAATCCAGGAACCTACCAAGTACAGGTACAGCCATCACAGAAAGATACAACATTTATGGTAGAAGCAGCAGAAGGAACAGGTGATGGAAACGATGGATTCCGCAATGCACGTCCTATTGCTGCAAATGCGGAGCGAGCAGATATCCTAGGAGCTTCTGATCTCGAAGACTGGTACACCTTCTCGCTTACTTCTGAGCAGAGACTCAATGTAGAAGTACAAAATCCTATAGAGCTTCGTTGCATTGTGTACGCAATGAGCGATGTAGACCTCGCAAGCTTCTCTGGGCCACAGTGTAACCAAAGCTTCTTGTACCCTGCAGGAACGTATTACATTGCTGTTGGACGAAAGGCTCCAATGGACGCACAGCAGAGCTACACGATTAAATTGGCAAAATAAGAGCTGAAACATAAAATCACACTATAATATAGCCGATGAAGCAGAATATCTTTGTTCCAATTCCTCAGGCGCTAGAGCATGTTAGACAAGGTGAGATGATCATTGTTGTTGATGGTGAGCAGCGAGAAAACGAGGGGGACTTAGTGGTAGCTGCCGAGCATATGACAACAGAGAAGATGGCCTTCTTTATTCGGCACACGGGTGGAGTGGTATGTCTTTCTCTCAGCAATGAAATTGCGGACAAGTTGGAACTTCCCCCGATGGTTGAACGCAACACCTCTGCACGTGGAACACCGTTCACAGAAAGTATTGAAGCTGCAAGCAATGTCACGACAGGAATTTCTGCAAAAGATCGTGCAACAACTGTTGCCGCTGCAATTAACCCTGTAGCAATCCCAGAAGACCTTAGTCGACCTGGTCACGTGTTCCCGTTGCGAGCGCAGGACGGTGGAGTACTTGTGCGTGCAGGGCACACAGAAGCATCGGTAGACCTTTGTAAACTTGCTGGCGTACAAAAAGGTGCAGTGATCTCTGAACTTATGCACGAAGACGGAACAATGATGCGTGTTCCTGACTTACAAAAGTTTTCTGAGGAACACGATATTCCATTGGTATCGATTGCAGACCTTATTGCGTATCGCAGAAAAAACGAAACGTTCATTCGCAAAGAAGCGGAAACTATTTTAGAAACGCAAACAGGAGAGTGGACGATGCGCGTCTACAAAGAAACTATTCAAAACTCAGAACACGTTGCACTTATAAAAGGAGATGTTAAACCAATGACACCGACACTTGTAAGAGTACATAGTGAATGTCTAACTGGTGATGCATTTGGATCTGTACATTGTGATTGTGGTGACCAGCTGGATGCTGCTATGCAACAGATAGAAAAACAAGGAGCAGGAGTTGTGGTGTATATGCGACAGGAGGGACGTGGTATAGGACTTACAAACAAAGTACGTGCATACAACTTACAAGAGCAAGGGCTTGATACTGTAGAAGCAAATGAGAAGCTCGGCTTTCCAATGGACCTGCGAACGTATGGTATCGGTGCGCAAATTTTAAAAGACTGTGGCGTCGGACATATATTACTTATGACAAACAATCCAAAAAAAGTTGTGGGACTCGAAGGGTACGGTTTACATCTTATCGAACAAGTTCCGTTGCACACTGAAATTAAAAGTGAGAAACAAAAAAAATATTTACAAACAAAAAAAGAAAAGATGGGACACATCATGTAACGCGTTTGTAAAAATTTGTGTGTAACAAACGTGAATGTTTTTCGTTTTAAGTACCCCAACAAAACATGTAAAAAACACAAACATGAACACAAAAGACGCAATTTCATAAAAACGGTAAGAGAATGCCCAAAAAGTTGAACACATTTTTTGCATTTTTGCGTGTTTTAATTTGTACAAAAATGTAGCGAGTTTTTCTCTCTTGTAAAACAAAAACAGAACTTTGATGCAAAAAGTAGTTTTTACACAAAAACATAAATTCATTTTTACGCTTTACGAAAGAACTTCACGAATAATTTTAACCACGTAACATAGTGAACAACCCTTCTTATTTATTACCCACCCGTGCTATGCCAGTTCGCAAAAAAAAGAAAGCGACTAAAAAGCGTAAGGTAGCAAAGCGTAAGCCAGCTCGAAAAGCTGTTAAGCGTAAGACTGCTACTAAGCGTAAGCCAGCTAAGCGCAAGACAGCTAAGCGTAAGCCTGCAAAGCGCAAGCCAGCTAAGAAAGCTGTTAAGCGTAAGACAGCTGCAAAGCGCAAGCCAGCTAAGAAGAAAACAGCTGCTAAGCGTAAGCCAGCTAAGCGTAAGCCAGCTAAGCGCAAGACTGTTAAGCGCAAGACGGCTACAAAGCGTAAGCCAGCAAAGCGTAAGACAGCTGCAAAGCGTAAGCCAGCAAAGCGTAAGCCAGCTCGAAAGACTGCAAAACGCAAGACGGCTACAAAGCGCAAGGCTACAAAGCGTAAGCCAGCCAAGCGTAAGACAGCTCGAAAGCGCCGATAATATCGCTACAAGATCTTGTTGCGTAATCAAATACCCGCCCGAGGCAACTCTGGTGGGTATTTTTGATCTTTTTCAGGTTTTTTCTGTAGATATAGATATACTAGGCGCGTGCCCGCGTGGCTCAACTGGATAGAGCATCGGTCTTCGGAACCGAGGGTTGGGGGTTCGAGTCCCTCCGCGGGTACCATAATCTAAATCGATCAATTATACTTACTGTATGAGCTTAAAAGATGACAAAGACGGGCTATCATCTTCTTCACGAAGATTAGATAGGGCAGATGGAGGGAAGAGAGATGCGCTCAAAAAGCAGATCAAGAAAACAACGGGTATGGAAAAGCAGTCAGATATGCAAAAAGTAGATCTCAAAGCAGATATGGATTTGCAACAACTTAAAAATCAACTTGCTGGGAAAAGTGATGAGGAAACAAAGCGTAAAGAAGATGCACAGGAGCAAGCTAAAGAAGAAAGCACTACACCAAAAACAAAAACACTAAAAGAACGCGAAGAAGCACTAGAGCAAGATGCACATGAAGATTTTGATGCTGATGCTCAGATACAGAGAGAAGAAGCGAAGCAAGATCTTGCAAGCGAAGAAACGACACCAGAGCCTGGGTAAATGTACTGTATACTTACGTTATGAAAACTTTTCGCCGTTGGTCACTAATTGCTTGTCTACTTCTTGTGCCTGTCACATCACACGCAGAACTTAACGACGTCGAACATTACGAACACAAAAGCTCAGTCAATTTGTTAGAAGCGCGCGGAATTATCAATGGATATCCGGATGGTTCGTTTCGTCCATACAAAGCAATAAACCGTGCAGAGTTTTTAAAGTTGCTGATGCTTTCTGTGTACGGAGAACAGGCGTATCAAGGAGGAAGTGAGCGATGTTTTACAGATTTTACGGGAAACTATGAGTGGTACTGGGCGTTTGCATGTACGGCAAAGATGCTCGGGATAATTCATGGGCATCCTGACGGTTCTTTCCGTGGAGAGGATACTATTATTCTTGCAGAGGCTTTAAAGATGAGCTTTGAGGCATGGAAAGTAACAATTGGTCGTGATGATCCTAATCGTCCGTGGTTTCAGCGGTATATGGATGCAGCAGCGCCTCTAGGAATCTTTAGGCGGTTTCCATTTACTCCAGATTACCAACTGACAAGAGGGGAGATGGCGTTACTACTCACTATGATGGGAGAGCCCATAGCGACTCTCAGTGGAGATGCTCCAGACCCGAGTGGTGTAAAATTTGTAGCGGTAAAGTTTCCTCCTACAAACATAGCGGTGTGTGGTAACGGTTACAAAGAGGGGACAGAACAGTGCGATGATGGAAACACAGAAGACGGAGATGGATGTAGCAGGTTATGTATTTTGGTTTCGGAACCTATTCGTCATGGAGCATTGCGCTTAGAACAGCAGCCGATCTCCAGTGGTGCACAGGCCTCTGGAAACGTGGATGTTCCGTTGTTTAAATTTACTGCTATAGCAGGAAGGCAAGATATCTACATTACGACACTGAAGCTTAAAAGTTCTGTAGGGTCGCTAGGATTTGCAGAAAACTATCGCTTGATGATAGATGCAGATGGAGACGGCACAGTAGAAACGTTATTTGGCCGTGCAACTCCTAGTGGAGAGACGCTTACCTTTGCCAATCAAAACATTCTTGTGCGTGATGGTGCGTACATCGCGGTAGAACTGTGGGCTGATATCGATACAACACAATCTGCAAGTAGCATTGCGTTGGCCTTTGATACAACACAGCTAGATTTCGTAGAAGGTGTAGACAAAATTGACGGAGAAGATGTCACAGGAATTAAGTTAAACGATGATGATTGCACACTAGATTCTATTTGTTGGATAACCGTTATTACAGACGATGATCAGACGGTAACAATCCGCACACAGGGAAACTTGTTTGTCTCTAAAGATTCAACGCCACTCGGAAGCAGACAAATTATCGCAAGTACAGAGACACCGTCACTTCTATTGCTACAATTTCGTTCTGATGCAGAGGACGTTAAGGTAAAAGAATTAGCGATAGAGGGCATTCCTAGTAGCGTCGATCACTTACTCCTCTTTGAGTCTACAAGCCCCTCTTCGTTCGCTACAGCACGCCTCGTGAACTGTGGCAGTGTCGTCACTGGAAGATTTTGTAGTGATAACGAGTTTATTGTTCCACAGAATGGCGAAAAGAGCATTGTCGTAAAAGCAGTACTCAAACCAGATGATACTGGCGCGGTATCTGGCCAAACCGTTGCGCTTTCTGTAAGTGCAGTAACATCTGGAAATGTCGCAGTTACTGCGGAAGGGTATTATTCTGGGCAGCAGTTACTACAAAACGACGGAAATGCGTCTGGAGATGGAGAAATTTTTGTTGGCACAGAATCTATAGCAAGTAATAGTTTAATTGCAGCACCAAGCCATACGGTAGTCCTCGCAAAGATTGTTGATATTACTAACAGCAATACAGACCCTGATGATTCTATTATCACGACAGGCGCTATGACATTTGGGCAGTTTGCCTTCCGTGCTGCAGACCACGAAAATTCTGCAGATGGATTTAACAACGTAGAGATTACAAAACTTACTTTTACAGTAAGTGCAGTAAACATGGAATTTACCTCTGGTTCTTTCTATATCTTTAATGCACTTAACTCCGGAACAATCGCGGAGTGTACAGAGAGTGCGACAACTGGAACCATAACATTGACGTGTGATGGACTCGATGCAGAAGACGTTAGTACATTTATTTCTCGCGGAGGAACATTAAACCTCTCATTGCATGGGACAATTTTAAATGCACAAGTATCTCCGGGAGTGAGTATCTTACAGGCGAGTCTGCAAAACCTCAGTAACCCAGGTATTACAGGGACGATTAACTGGAGTGATGGAGAAACAAGCTTTGGTTGGGTGGATATTGGGAAGACCAACGTAAAGTCGACGAACTACCGGCTCGACTAAGCTATATTCCTTATCCTCTCTTTGGCTGTATCTGGTGTCATTAGGTCTGCCTTGCCAGTGGCTTTCCATACTTCTGCAAGTGCTTCTAGGTCATCTATTTCTACTAAATCTAGACCCATAACTGCTTCAAGATACGTAAATAGTGTGCCAGTTCGAATAGCTCGCTTTCGATTGATAGAGAGATCAGGATTGATCACTCCCAATTTCTTATAAAGCTCTTTTACCTTTTCTCCAGAGAAGGGCATTGCAGATAGTTGATCTTTGTATTGCGTCATGTCTGCCATCTGTTTGTCATCGGGGTTTATGTTAAACACGTATTTTAATAGTTGAGCATCGTTGTAATCATCTTTCCAGATCGACTGTCGCATATCGTATTGAATAACATCTATTGCCACTACTTTCTCCAGTGCAGCCATAGTCAGCTCTGGGAGCGTAAATGACTTGTTATCCCTAGACGAGCTTACAGAAGCTACGAGTTCATTGTTTTTAACAGAAAAGATAACAGGGTGATTTTCGATGGTAACTTGTACGTCTCCATTACTAAGTTCTTTTTTAGAAGCGTTGTTCGCAATAATAGCACTTTTCATCTTTTGGCTTATTGTATTGGTTACAGGGGCTATTGCGCCTGCTTCTTTACTATCGTCAACAGTCAGTACCTCTATGGCTTTGGCAGCAGTAACGACAGTAGCTACTTTTGCTACGTTCTGAACTGATTGAGGCAGATTTGTAGCTACATCTGTAATAGAGCTGGTTACACGGTCTTTGGTTTCAGTTAACATGTATCTTCCTAGATCTAGACGTCCTTCCAGAGCTTCGCTCGAGATAGCTTCTGTTAGAATTTTTCTTAGCAATTTTCCTCGTTGCGCATCTGTAAGGGAATCGTCTGAATATGCATCTGCATATGCTATGTAGTAAGTTTTATCAGATACATCCAAGAGCTTTTTCATAATCTTATGCTCGCGAATTTCATCTACAGACTTTATATCTGTATGTAGGACAAATGCTATTGTATTGACGCTTAGAAATGCCTCATCGGATAACTGATCTTTAGCATCTAATGTAGATTCATATCCTATTAGCTTTTCCATTGCCCTTACTTTATTTTGACGAAATTCCTTTACGGAAACATCTGCTTCAGCCAAGCGTTTGAGTATTTTTTCTCGGTGCTCTTCCGGAATATTAGATTCTGCCATTGCTTTATTAATTGCATTCTCTCGCAAGAGATCTACAGCATTACCATGCATCTTGATAAGGCCTTCTTTTTGGTCAGAGTCAATACTCCTTCTAATGCCAGACCCATCAAGGTGAATATCGATGTCTAAATCTTTTCGTGCATTCTTAATAAGAATATTGGTCAAGATATAGTCACTTGCTCCTTCTTTAGTAGCCATATAATCTAATACTTTTTTTGGAAGAGTAGGAGACGTAAGCGCAATAGTACGTGCTTGAGCCTTTATAAGATCTCTATTTAAGAAAGAAGGATCAGCATCAAACGTACCGATCAACCCAACATGCAATCCGGTCTTCGCCATTTCACCAGCAGCGTAGTCCGCAACTTCTATAATAGGGTTTTGCATAGCGGCTAACGCCAGCAGTTGTTTGCTTTTTCTATCAATCCCACTTTCTACAATTGCTGGTAGTACTAATTCAATAACCTCTAAAGACTCTAATGTAAGGATATTTTCAACATCCCTGATCTTTTTCTTATCTTCAATCGCTGCTTGCACGTAGGCCTTTAGTTCTTCCATTTTTCCTTCCTCCGCTTTTGCTTTTACCGTATTAAGGAATTCTGAGCGAAATGCCGGTGCTTCTTTGCGTTCGATTCCCATGTTTTTTTATGTGTGTATCACTCATTATTATACCATAAAGCCCTATATAATGGAATATACGGGTATTTGATGTATTTGAATAAATGGCTGGGGCGGAGGGATTCGAACCCCCGATGCTGGTACCAGAAACCAGTGCCTTACCACTTGGCGACGCCCCAATAGTGCTGCAACAGATTATAGTGTCTAGAGCGCTTTATCCAAGTGATTTCTCGCTTTTAGCTATATCAGCTGATATTCCTCGGTAATTTCGAATCCTAATTCGCTAATTTTTGCTCGAGCAGCAGAAACAGCCTCTTGTGTTACATTGCGCAGTGGAAGCTGTACACCGGAGACATCGTGTCTATTTACCCAAAATATTCCACTACTTGTCGCAGAAGATGCTCGTAGATGACTTGCGATGAAATCATCATCTGGATTGTGACGAACGATAAAGTAGTACATCCCTTGCTTCTCTCGAATTTCATTAAAAATCTTCGTTCCAGACGTGTGTACTGGCGATTCATATGCAGCTGGTTGCAATACTGTTGCTTCCATGAGAGAAATGGGAATGAATAAAAGAAAACCCTTTCGGTGAGAAGGGGCTTTGTAGTTTCAAGTTTCTAGCAGCCTACCTTCCCGTTAGGGCGGTCTTCTTCATCATCTTCTTACTAGTGCTGAAGAGCTGCATTACCTGTATAGTAAATACAACTTCTCTTATGCGCAAGGTTATTCCCATCATCGTAATACTGCTTGATATAGCGCTTATCTGCTTCTCGGCGGCTATACTTTCTGTCGTTGTCGCTATGAGTGTGATGATCTTTGATGCGGGAGAATCTGCTGGAGCTTGGGGTATGTTTGCTACGATAGCCACTATTTGTATATTGCTACTTGTATCTGCAATGTACTATGCGGTTCGGTATTTCAAGAAAAAGCGTTACGTGGTATCTGTTCTTAGTAGTGCTATCCCGCTCATCGCTTTCTTGTTGATGCAACTGCTTGTTAATGCGGTGTAGACTGAATAAAAAATGTATACAATTAGAAAAAGGCCTCACACGTCTGTGAAGCCTTTCTCGTTGGAATTCCGTTCCCAGTGTTGGACGTAAGCAGTAAGTAGAGTAGTAGTCTTTTAAGTAGTTGAGAGTTCAGCCAACGGGCTGTCCCGCTCGGTAGACAGTAGAACGACAGAGTTTTCACGCTGCTCAATGGTGACACGGGCAGATTTAAGCCCAAGTGTTGCGGCAATACCCTTTCGAAGGTTCATGTGCGTTTGGTGTTTTGAATCTCGCATAAACGCAGAGTGTTTTGATGCTTTTTCAAACCACCATTTAAGACGCTGTTCGATAGGGGGCGTAGGATAGTCTCTTCTTGGTTCTGGGCTGCAAAAGCTGTAACGGTCATGTAACATGTTCAGTACTCCTAAAGTAATAGAATTGGGGGTCCAACAGGGAGGACTACAGGCTTTTGTTTTTAATAAGAGCCTACAGGCCACCCTGTTTGAGCTTGGGAACGAAAATGTAAATGAACAAAAACACCTTCTGTAGTCGAGAGGGCGGAAGAATTAACTAAATACTTTCTACATTACCGCCCTGCCGACACCATCTTGGTGCAGCGAGAGTAAGCGGTAATTGCGATAAGTTGAATCACGAGCACAGTGTAACCCAGAGTTTCTCTGATGCAAACTTTTTATTGACCAGCAGCTACTTGAAGATTTTTCATCCAAGAAGAAATTTTCATAGAGAGCTCTTGAGAAGCTTGCGCTATGGATTGGGTAGCCTCTTGCTTGCAAGCAATAGGACCGAGGAATGCTGGTTCTTCCCCAATGCTTTTCATTTCACTTTCATCATTAATAGTATGCGAAAGCTGTACGAGCATTTTCGAAACCGGGCAATTGTGTTTCGGTTTTACGTACCTCGACATGCCATAGGGGACTACACGTACATTGGGATCTTCGCCTTCCTCTACACCTCCATATTGGGCAATGAAATCTGAAAGACATCCTTCCCACACCGTAGCCTTGGCTGAATTATCAATAATTAAAAATTTACTATCGTGTACTTTGCACACCGTAAAAATATGCCAATGTTTAAATCCTTTATCTGGACTATTTGCCCACGTACTTATGGTGTAGACAGGAACGTGATGTTCATCCAGAAGTTCACAGGCCCAGTTCGCGTGGTCGTTACAATCCAAATCTTCTTGGGGAGTACTTTTCGAATCCTCTTTGGATCGTCGATAGGTAGCTGCATACGATATTGGACTTTCTAACCCTCCTCCATCATTTGTAGAAGATGCTTTAGGATCAGCCACGTAGTGATACACCCTTTCGGCTACTTGCATCACATTATCTGGCTGAACGCGTTTTTTCTCTACTTTTGGAGCTGCCGAGATAGACTTTCTTCTCTGTGGAATCATAGATGGATACGCAGGGTGTTGTACTTCTTCGTTGCCTTCATATGTAATAACAATATCTGGAAATTCTTCTTTTAAAATGTCCAACACTGCTCCGAGTTTTGGAGACGGGTGCTTGTTGCGCTCAGCTTCAGACTCTGCAGGCTGACTCATTTCTATACCCGTTACTACGGTAGTTGCTCCGAGAAAAAAAAGCTTTTTCATAAAGCGTCTCCTGCTTTCTTGTTGTTTCTTAATTTCTAATCCTGTCAGTTCTAATTTGGGCGCTTTGTTACTTCTTTGAAACTTGCGAAGTAAACTGTTAAGCATAGATGAATGCTACCCCCAAAGAAGTGTGTATTGCAATAGCGTTCTACTTGCCATCAAAAGTAGCAACGACTACTTCGCTATCTGCAGTAACTTTACCTGCAACTTTAGCTTCTACTCCGGCTGACTTCAGTGCAGCAAGAGAGGCGTCTTTGTCACTTTCAGAAACGATCATCAGCATTCCATTTCCCATGTTCCATGTGCGGTAGGCTTCTTCTGTTTCTATATTTCCTAGCGCAATCAAATCTTTAATTGCATCGTGTGGCTCAAACAAATCAGACAAGTTTGCACCACAACCAGATTTTTTAAGTGTGCGTTTTAGATTTTCTGCAATTCCTCCTCCAGTAATGTGCGCGAGACCTTTGATGTTTACTGCTCGATCTTCTCCGTGTCGTCCCAAAAGGGAAAGCAGTGCACCGTGATAAATAACACTAGGCGTTAGCATTATCTCTCCCCAGCTTATTCCGTCTTTCCATTCATTAGCATGCCAGTCTGTACCGTGGGCATCGCTCAAAATTTTTCGGATCAAACTAAATCCGTTACTACGGGCAACGCCAGACTGCAGAGCGATGATCACATCACCTTCAGAAATAGCACTGGTATCAATGACGCGGTCTTTCGCGACAACTCCAACTGATGTTGCATTCCAAACAGGGGAGTTTACTGCCCCTGGCACTTCGGCAATCTCTCCACCTGGCATGACAATCTTCTGGTCTTGGCAGGTAGTAGAGAGTCCTCCGAGTAAGGCATCTATCATCTGCTGATCTATTCCTGCAACGTCTAAGGTGTTACTAAGAGAAATAACCTCAGCTCCTGTGCAAATAGCATCGTCTGCCACCATCGCTACGAGATCGGCGCCAATCGTATCAAATTTCTGCATAGCAACGGCCAACTCCATCTTGGATCCTGTTCCATCGTCATTCTGAACAAGGTAAAAATCACCCATATCCAGAAGCCCTGCAAAGCCACCATCGTCACTCACAGGCTCTCCAATCTTCCCTGACCTGCTAGAAAATGTCTTTTTAGCATGTTCGTAGGCAATGCGTGAAGCGGCGTTTCCGCCTTCGATGTCGACGCCGGAGTCTTTGTAGGTAGTCATGCATTTAGTATAAAGAGGTCTTTATCCACTATCCACTATCCTCTATGCTTTTCTTATGATCCGAATACTTCTTGCCGTCGTTGCTGCAGCGAATTTCTACGCTGCGTACCTATTCTTTATGACTCCGGAGATTATTGGTATTTGGTACACATTGCCCCCTATAGATAATACACACCGGTTTCTTACGATGATTATCGGAGCACTTCTCTCGGTATTTGGTCTTGGAGCACTGCTCGCATTCTTTCGACCCGTAAAATACTGGAGCATCATTATTATGCTTCTACTGATGCATTTTATGATCTTCTTGATCGATGTCATCGTACTTGCTCGTGGACAAATGATGTGGCAATCCATAGTTCCAGAACTGATCTACTTCCTTGTAATGTCTACCGCACTCGTTCGGTGGTTCCCTGTAAAAAAGAAAAAGAAGGAACCAGAAGTACCTGTAGAGGTAGCTGCGGAGGTCGTCGAAGAATTACCTGACGAACTTTAAGAGCGAAGGGCTGTTATCTTCACCTTTTTCTTATCTGTAGCTGCAGAGACAACTTTTTTTAGAGGAGCTTTCGCTGCACTGTAGCCACCTTTACTATCGCGAGCTATATTCCCATCGCGTAGTTCCACGACGCGTGTTTGCAATGCATCGACTAGGCCTGTGTCATGTGTAGCAATGATGACGGTGGTTCCGCTTGCGTTTATTTCTTTAAATAACTGCATGATGATGGCAGATTGATCGGGGTCGATGTTTCCGGTTGGCTCATCTGCAAGAAGAATGAGTGGGTCATGTGCAACAGCTCTTCCAATAGCAGTGCGTGCTTTCTGTCCTCCAGAAAGTACATTCGGCAGTGTGTTTGCTTGGGCTTCGAGTTCCATACGGTCGAGAACTGCTCGTACAGTTCGTTCTATTTGTGCATCATCTATGCCGCATACCTCCAACGGAAAGGCGATGTTTTCTGCGACTGTTAAATTTTTAAGTAACTTATAGTCCTGAAACACTATTCCAAGTCTTTGTCTAAATATTTGCAACGCACGTGGGGGAACAATTCGAAGATCCACACCATCAATTTCAATCGTTCCGCTATCTACTTGTTCAGCCCCCGTAAGAAGATGGAGGAGAGTAGATTTTCCAGCACCAGAAGGACCAGTAATACAGACAAACTCTCCAGGTTCTACTGTAAGAGAAATATTCGTAAGGACGTTCGCCGCTCCGTAAGATTTTGATACTTCCTTCAGTTCTATCATGGGCCTTAGTATAGCACGATCAATTCGTTAAGATCACGTAGATCTCTTTGCTGCGGTCTCTGCTTGCTCTTGCTTGAAATGTTTTTACCTCGGTCCATTCCTCTTTGCATTCTTTCAGGAATTCATCAAAGTCAGCACCTCGCAGTACTTTAATAACACATTTTCCTCCCGGTTTAAGTCTTTTGCGTACGGTCTCGAGTACAGATTGAGACAGTTCTATAGATTTCCACTGATCGACGTCCTGGATTCCACTAGTCTTTGGGGCAAGATCAGAAATAACTAATCCGACCATCTCTGGGAGGATCTTATCGAGGGCATCGTTGTCAGTTATATCTGCCACAAATGTGGTTACTCCTTCTATTGGTTCTATCTCTGAGAGATCTACGCTAGTCACTTTTCCTTTGGGCCCTACTTGCTCAGCAGCATATTGGGACCAGCTACCAGGGGCAGCGCCAAGGTCGAGCACGCTCATTCCCGGTTTAAGAAGCCGGAACCGGTCATCAATCTCCATCAGTTTATAGACAGACCGAGCACGGTACCCTTCTTCGGCCGCTCTTCGAGACCATTTGTCGTTGGGGGTGTAACGCTTGGGCATAGATTAGAGGAGGGGATTTTTCTTTGGTATTCCAGTTTCTCGTGGATACTTCTTATGAGTTGCGCTCGTTTTTTCAAAGATGAGAAGCTGTCTCTTTCCCCAGTCATCAGGGAGTTCGTATTCGTATTGCTGCTGTAAGTGACAGGAGAGTTCTGCACGAGCAAGCAACGACTCTTCCATCTCGGTATCCATCTTCATACTTTTCCAGGCTATGAGATGGCCACCAGGTTTAACAAATGGTGCACAGTATTCCAGCAGGACATTGAGCGGTGCTACTGCGCGAGCGGTGACGATGTCGTAACTATCACGATGTTGCGCATCTCTTCCTTTTTCTTCGCATCGCCCTGTAATAAGGCGAACATTATTTAGGTGCAGTGCAATGGTCATGCGTCCGATGGAATCAAGTTTCTTTTGCGTTGAGTCTAATCCAAAAAACTTACATTCTGGTTTGCAGACTGCTAGAGGGAGAAGAGGAAACCCTCCACCGGTACCAATATCTAATACTTTGAGATCGGAAGCTTGAAAAATTTCTAGATCTAGTGCGACGAGAGAATCAGAAATGTTTCCGATCCAAATGGCATCTGGTTCGCGAATTGCAGAGAGATTGAGCTTTGTATTTTCTTCTAGAAATACTTTTTGCAATTCCCGCAGCCGATTTTGTTGATCATCAGTAATTGTCATGTCAAACTTGAGCCAGCTTACAGAGGAAGAAAGCTATTCACTAATCACTAATCACTAAAATCATGCCACACGGAAAACGCATCGCAGAACTTCTGGTCGACATTGGAGCTGTAAAGCTTTCGATAGACCCTCCTTTTACTTGGGTTTCTGGAATCAAGTCTCCAATCTACTGTGATAACAGAATGATCTATTCACACCCAGAGGCACGAAATATTGTTGTTGATGCGCTAGTATCAAGGATCAAATCTCTCCACGTGGAGCCAGATTGCATCGCGGGAACAGCTACAGCCGCTATCGGGTGGGCAGCACTTGTAGCAGACCGAATGGATCTTCCATTTGTGTACGTTAGAGCTAAAGCCAAAGAACACGGAGCTAAAAAGCGTATTGAGGGTGATCTGAAGCCTGGATGGGACGTTGTGGTGGTCGAAGACCTCATATCTACTGGTGGAAGTGCTATTTCTACCGTAGAAGCCCTAAGAGAGGAAGGAGAGAGCCATACAGCTGATGTAGTAGCAATATTCACATACGAGATGCTCGTTGCTACCGAAAAAGCACAGAGTGCATCGGTAAACTTCCATCCTATCGCTACATTTGGAACTCTTCTGGACGTAGCACTCGAGCAAGGAAGGCTAGGCGCTGAAGAGATCGAGAATATAGCCACATTTGCTGAGAATCCGAAGGAGTGGGCTGCCTAAATAGGGGAGATATGATAATTGCTAAAATACAGTAATTATTGTATAATATATTATAAATGGAAACACCAATCGAAATCACACCTCCGACTATGCCTATTCAGGTAAGCCCGCCGATTCCAGTACAATAGTATTATGGATATTGATGCACAAAAACATGTGCTTAGATCATTTCTCGAGATTGATCATCTCGATCTTAAATTTGTTGAAAAAGCAGACTTTGGAGACTTCGGTAAAGGGATAGATGGAGTCAGTGCCTATTTAGATTATTTGAATAGCAATCCTGATTCAGCAAGAAGCAGATTAATTGAGATACTTGATAGTGAAAATCGAATTAAAACTGCCTGAGAAACCTCAAGTCTCCTTCGTAGAAACTTCGTAGGTCTGGGATCTGGTGTTTTATCATAAGCGGCCTCTCTACTCCAAAGCCAAACGCAAACCCTTGCCACTCGTCTGGGTCGATATCGACGTTACGCAATACATTCGGATGCACCATTCCACATCCTCCCATCTCGAGCCACTTACCTTCGCGGCTGTCTTCTAAGTCTCCTTGCCACATCATATCCATTTCCATACCCGGTTCGACAAACGGGAAGTAGCCTGTGCGAAAACGAAACTCTACATCGCGGCCAATGAGTTCTCGTAGTGAGGTAACGAGTACTGCTTTGAGGTTTGCGAGTGTAATGTCTTTGCCAATCATCAATCCTTCAAACTGATGAAACATTGGAGAGTGCGTTGCATCACTATCTTTTCTGTAGACCTTTCCAGGGCAGATCATTCGAAACGGCGGCTTGTGCTCTTGCATGTACCGAATCTGTACAGGTGAAGTGTGTGTGCGTAGCACGGTATTTTTAACACCTTTAATCCAGAACGTATCTTGGCCATCGCGTGCTGGGTGATCGTCGGGAATGTTTAACTTATTAAAGTTGAGGTCTTCGGTTTCGATCTCTGGCCCGTACGCTGTATCAAAACCCATGCGTCCAAATACTTCTTCTATCTGCCTGATGAATTCAGGAATGAGATGATGATGTCCACGCTGCTTCTGTGGGAGCTCCAATGTGACATCGATCCCTTCACTGCTTCCTCCGCCAAGCTCAGACTTTTTTTCATCGAGCATCTCTCCGAATTTCTTCTTCCACATATTTAATTCCTGAGCAGCAGCTTTCTTCTCCTCATTAGGTATGTCCTTCAGCCCTTTGAGCGCTTCGGTCATTGCTCCTGCTTTACGACCAAAGAGTTCGTGATCTATAGCTTCGATATCACTTAAAGAAGCTGCAGCTGCAATGCGCTCTTCAAAAGCCTCCCAAGAAGTAGATGTGCTCATTGCAGATAGTCTAGTGCTCAAGTGCTAATTCTACCAATACAAACACTCCGTAAATCATGACACCAATCCACCATGTAAGAAGTCCAAGGAGGTGAAAGAGGAGGAGAAGGCTTGTAGCACTACCAAAGAATATGCCTTGGCGTAGCGAGATAGACGTGAGTTTTCCTGTATCCCATGTGTGATGAGGGACATATTTCCAGAGCCCCATAAAGAGGAGCGTTCCCACAGTTACTGTGCTCATAAAGATGCTGAGAAAAAACGCAGACACTGCTTGAGCTGGAGCGAGAAGGGGGCTGACACGAAAGAGTACGATCAAGAGTGATGTTGTTGAGAGAAGAGCAGCCAGAGAAATTCCGAAGATCAGTGTGTTCATTGTATAAAATTTTTATTCAGTTGGCGGGGCTATGCCTTGGGAATCTAAGAATATTTTAAGCTGAGCAAAGTCATCATGAAGCGCTTGGCGTAATCCTCCATTGTGCATTGCTGCAGCTGGGTGATAAATCGGGAAGATCGTTACGTCATCCGTAAGAGGTTGAGGGTGACCATGGGCATCGGAAATACTAAGTTTGTCGAAGAAGTGTCCGAGGCTATGTCTGCCAAGTGGAACAATGACTTTCGGTTTTATAATGGCAATCTCCAGCATGAGCCATGGCATACACTCTGCCTTTTCTTCTGGGGTCGGGTCACGATTATCTGGTGGGCGATATTTAACGACATTGCTGATGTAGACGTCGCTACGTTTCCATCCCATCGATTCAATCAATTCATCTAAAAACTTTCCAGCAGATCCAACAAACGGGCGACCGAGTTCATCTTCTTTCTTACCTGGTGCTTCTCCTATAAACAGAACATCTGCATTGTGGTTCCCTTCTCCAAGAACAGGGTTGGCATTTTTACTGAGCGCACAACCATCCCAAGATTTTAGTTTTTCCTGTAGATCGGGGAGAGTTAGTTCCATGGATGATCATTGTATCTGTTCGTACTTTCTTTGGCTACCGCCCAAAGAAAGTACCAAAAAAAACCCACCGCCACCAATTCCCCTCCGCCGGCCGCAACACCCCTCCGTGGTGGCGGGACCCACCCGAACCAAGAGAGTATTTAGTATTTTGCTTTCACAGCTTTGATGCGTTCGCTTACTTTCTGTTTAATACTTTCATCACATTCTCCTAAAATCTTTGCTGCAGCGATTGCTGCGTTTTTTGGACTGAGCACAGTCATTGATGGTACTTCGGATGGATAACGGATATTCGAGTGAATATCGACCATGTATTCTTCAAGATTCTCATATGGAGGACAGTTGATCACAGGGTGAACAAGACTCGCTGCCGCTACTCCTGCAAGACCGTTACTCATTCCAACGACGGTAATAACTACCTGTGGCTGAGGATCTGCATTCAGCTTATCCATTACCTCTACAACCATCTCCGGAACCTTATGAGCAGACGCTACAACGGTTTCTGATGGAATATCAAACTCCTTGAGGACATCTGCGATTTTGTCCGCAAATCCCTGATCTGAGGTGGAGCCGAGAAGGAATGTGACTTTCATGGGTTTATTATACAGTTTTTTGATTGGTGGAGCTACAGGGATTTGAACCCTGGACCTCTTGCATGCCATGCAAGCGCTCTAGCCAACTGAGCTACAGCCCCACGTATTAAGGAACTAATGGTGCGCCCGGCAGGATTTGAACCTGCGATCTCCTGGACCGCAACCAGACGCTTTATCCGAGCTAAGCTACGAGCGCACGAGGAGAATATGAGGCAATAGTGCGAAATGTGTCCAAGCTAATCTACAGACACAAAAAGCCCGCAAATGGTAGCATTCTTATTTGTCTGGTTCTAGTACATGAATCAGCTTTTTCTGGATCCTGTACGTAGAATGGTATCTAGGCTATAATAGAGAGAAATGGAAATCCTTCATGCATTCTTACTCGGCGTCTTCATCAAGTTTATTACAGGGATTGATGATGTTCTTACTAGGGTACCTGTTGTAGCAGCCCTGACAAGGACGCGTATGGGTAAAATAGCATTTGTAACAGGATCAACACTTGCTGTAATGACTGCGACGGGTATTGCATTCTTCTTTTCTTCGTTTGTTAATGGTGTGCCTGAATATCGGTATGTTGTTACTGGAGTAATCTTTATTCTTGCAGCTCTCATCTATTTCGATGTTTTTGTGCACAATCCTCGATCTCAAACAGAAAAGCAGCTGATGAAGCTGAACACTATATCTACTGAGCGCTTCTTGAAATTACTTGGTATGGGGTTTGTCGCGTCGTTTGTAACAGTGCTCGATGACGTAATCGCATTCTTGCCACTCTTCTTGCTTGATGCACACCTTGTACTCTTCGGTCTATTAGGGATCTTTGTGATGACCTTAGTACAAGCAGTGCTAGTTGTGACGAGTGCAGAGCGAATCGCGAAGATTCCTTATAAAGAAGAAATTGCATCAGCAGGTCTCGTGCTCCTCGGTACGGGGATACTCCTAGGCTGGATCTAGTCGTAAAACATCTTGTGTAACAGAATGCATATTCGGCATACTATTTTTAATGTCACTGAAAAAACTTACCGTACTAGGAATAGTTTTGAGCACGTGTTTATACGTAGCGTGGCTTGCGTTTCCTATAACCATAATTTCTGCTGACATCGGAAGACATCTTGCAGACGGAAAAATCTTCTTCGGGAATCCTGAATGGAGGAGTGCCCTACTTAGTACAAACTTCTACTCACTTGCTGTACCAGACTTTGCGATTATCAATCACCACTGGGCTGCAGGGCTATTGTTTTGGATTATAAAAAGCATTGCAGGATGGAAAGGTCTGCACATATTTCAGATAGTATTAGGACTTGCATCCCTTGGGTTTATTGTTGATATTGCACGGAAAAAATCAACAACCCGTATCGCTCTGCTTGTCACACTTTGTGTATTACCTCTGGTTGCCTATCGCCACGAAGTGCGACCTGAGTATTTAGGATATCTTTCACTCGGAGTGATCTATTGGCTACTAGAGAATAAACAATCAAAGCATCTGTGGTGGATTCCGCTTATCATTATTGGGTGGGTGAATGTTCACGCATCATTCCCTTTAGGAGTCGGTTTATTGTTCCTCTTTACGTTTGATGCATTCCTTAGAAAGTCAGCACAGAGGATGCTCCTGCTAAAAGTATCGGTGGTATCTGTGGTTTGCACGGTTATCAATCCAGCGTTTATTTCTGGTGCGCTCTATCCACTCTCTATCTTAAGTGATCCGGGCTACGCTGTATTCGAGAATCAATCGATCAAATTCTTAGGAACCATCGGCGTAAGCAATTGGACTTTTACATTTGTCAAAATCTCTACAGTGCTTGCACTGCTTAGCGCTGGAATTTTGGCGTATACAAAGCAACTAAAGAATAATCGCCCTCAGCTTATGATTGCAGCACTAAGTATAATGATGGCATGGCTGTCTGTGAGGCACATAAGTGTGATGGGATTTATGTTAATTCCGGTGTTTGCCATCGCGCTTTCACAAGTTAAATGGCCAATATCTCGCAAGTGGATCACGATACTTGCTACTACCGTCTTTATTGTTGTTGCAGGGTTACAGGTGAATCATCTAAAAAGTCGATGGATTGTATTAGGCCTTGAGCCGAAGGCAAACGACGCCGCTGAGTTTATGAAAGACCACGAGATAGGAGGGCCATTCTTTAATAACTTTGATATCGGTGGATATATGATTTATCACTTCTTTCCTGAGCATAAGCCATTTATCTACAACAGACCGGAGTCGCATCCTTCAGACTTTTGGAGAACAACCTATATTCCCATGATGCAGGACAGAAAGATATGGAAGCAACAGCTCGATGAACATCAGTTTAATGCCATAGTGTTGTATTACGGTGACCGTACATCCTGGGCGCAGGACTTTTTGAAATCTACTATTCAAGACTTTGAATGGGCCGCAGTATTTGTCGACAAGTCGGTTATTGTTTTCGTGAGGCGAAATAGTGACAACGAGAAGTTGATACAGCAGTTTGAGATCCCGACACATAAACTCATAAAATCTTAAACTAGTCCCAGAGCAAACTCTCTGTATACTAGAAACAATGTTTTCCTTCTTTAACAAAGACCCATCTCTCCTCGAGGCCTCTCGCAAAGAGCGCCACGATGCTATTGATAGACTTATCTCTCAAGGGACATTCCACAGTGGATACTATCTGCTCCTGTTACTTGCGACACTTATAGTAACCCCTGGGCTTCTTCTGGATAACGTCGCTGTTATTATTGGAGGAATGATCTTGGCACCACTGCTGATCCCACTTCTTTCGATCTCACTCTCTCTTGTCTCTGGAAACACTGCAGGATTTATTCGATCGATGAAGATTCTGATGATCTCCATCGTCATTACCATTAGTACGTCTGCAATTCTTACAACTATCCTTGCCGAAGCAGGCCTTGTCGTAAACTGGATTCCTGATCGCATTAATACGGGGGTATACATCTTTATCGCATTTTGTAGTGGAGTTGCCGCTGCGTTTGCTTGGGTAAAAGAAAACCTCTCAAGCTCTGTTGCTGGTGTTGCCGTTGCCGTCTCCTTGTTGCCACCTCTTTGCGCTGTAGGAGTAGGCTTGGCACTTCGTCAGCCAATACTTATGAAAAACTCTTCCATACTCTTTCTCGCAAACCTTGTTGGAATTTGCATGGCTGGCTTCCTAGTCTTTTGGATTCTTGGATTTATCGATTCAGGACACGAAGAAGAGAAAGCACTCAATAAAGTACAAAATAAATAAGGGCATCAGCCCAATACTGGGGTGATGCCCTAGAGGTTGCAGTAGACCACTCTGCTCTCCCTGTCTCTCAACGCATTCGGTGCGTAAGTCCTTTTTTATGTTTGTGTATTTTTTCTAAAGATTAAGGCTCTTCAGAATGCCTGTTATTTATGTTTGTTTGTTTTTGTACGGTGGTCTTACCGTACTAACAGAGAGGAACGAGAAGTGACTAGAACTCCAGATACGAGACCCGGAGCCCGGAACATCGTCCCGGGAAGGGGACCCTACCTACATGGACCTTTCGAGCGATAAAGCCAGATCAGCCATGCTTGTAAGGCGTCACTTCTCATTTCTCCCTGCGTTAAGTTTGGTTAACAATTCTTTTAATGATCGAACTAGATATTGTATCACAAAAACGACTTATTTGGAACCCCAAAATGCGCTATCATAAGGGCAAATGGCAGGCAAATTAGTACTCATCATCGGCTCCAGTGGCGTAGGAAAGAGCGTAATCCTCCAAGCTTTGAAGGAAAGGAACCCCCAGCTGCACTTCCCAAAAAGCGCTACAACTAGGGATAAACGAGAGGGAGAGGGTGATGACCTCTACCATTTTGTCTCTGATGAGAGCTTCGATGATCTCATCGAAAAGGGCGAGGTATTGGAGTACGCCGTTGTCCACGGCAAGGAGAGGTATGGAACATTGGTTGAAGAAATTATCCCTGCTATCGATGAGGGTAAGGTTGTTGTGCGAGAAGTAGATGTTCAGGGGTTTGATAGCATTCGAAAGCACAAGTTTTTCCGCGAAGAAGACTCAGGCTACGAGCTACAATCCATCTTTATCTTGCCAGAAAGTAAGGCACAGCTTATTGCTCACATTACGGATAGAGCTCCTATTGCCGAAGAAGAGTTGAATCGACGTATCGCCAGCATGGAAAATGAATTAGATCACGCACCAGATTGTGATGTGCAAGTTATCAACAAAGAAGGGAAACTCGACGAGTCGATAGAAGAGGTGGAGAAAGCGATTTTTGGGTAGGCATTTTTTATCTTTTCTGTAGAATCTATACATGGCGAGATCAAAAATAGCATTGCTCTACGTAGGAGGATCCATCGGAATGAAAGTGAACCAAAAAACAGGTCGCATCGAGCCTCTGGAGTCTTTGTCAGAAGTGCATCGCTTTTTGCCAGAGCTCCAAAAAGAAGTCAGTCTACAGTTTTTCTCTGTAGCAAATGTAGGATCTTCTGAAATTACTTCTGATCATTGGATAGAAATCGCACATGTCATAAAGGAAAACTACAATGAGTTTGACGGGTTTGTCGTAGTGCACGGAACAAACACCATGAGCTACACAGCATCAGCACTAAGCTTTGCTCTGCAAGGCCTTAGCAAGCCTGTCGTGCTTACAGGTGCTTTGCTTCCGATTAATGACTTAGTAGGAGATGGAAGAATGAATATTGTTTTTGCCATAAGAGCTGCCCAATTAGATATCGCAGAAGTATGTGTCTGCCTGGGTCCGCATGTCTTTAGAGGGTCGCGTATCAAAAAAGTAGAAGCGTCGTTTATGGAGACGTTCGAAAGTCCAAACTGTGCCCCTCTTATCGATTTTAGTAGAGAGATCCACACAGCAGATCACCGGATAGTTCGCAGAAAGAGGACACTCGACTACAAGCCTGAGTTTGATGCAAATGTGAATCTTCTTACGGTGTACCCAGGTATGCCACAGTCATTCCTCGATGCAGTACTTTCTTCCGGCCCTCATGGGATAGTCCTCAGAACGTACGGCCCAGGAATGTTATCTGCAGATTTATTCCCATGGCTCCAGCAAGTTACTGAGCGCAAGATTCCTATTGTGATTACATCGCAGGCATTGCGAGGAAAAGTAGATCTGCACAAATACCGCAAGCAGCTCACGCTTGAGCAGCTGGGTATTATCTCTGGAAAGGATATGACGTTTGAATGTGCGCTCGTAAAACTGATGTGGGCCCTAACACAAGCCAAAACCCCGCTACGTATTCGAGACCTTATGGAGAGGAGTCTTGTAGGAGAATTAGATGACTAACCGTTGTTAGAATTAGTGCGAGGATCCATAAATTCTTCAAACCGTTGTAGTTGTAGCTGATCGAGAGCTTCATCTTGCATCGCACTTATGCGATTTACAGTTTCTACAGGGATCTCTGCTTTTACTGGAGCAACAGCTACTGTTTCTGGTGCTTCTAGATCTATTTCTAGTACGTCAGCTGGCATGATGTAATGGGGGAAGAAATGGTATGAATGCAGTATCTCTCTATACAGAAAAAACAGAATCACAGAGGGGTGCGATAGATGTATGTACCAATTATATGGCTCTATGAATACAAAAAATCATGCCACTCGAACTCGGTTGAATAGTATGTAACCTAGGATTAATCTGTTGAGTTTTCTTCTGAATCTCCCATCTCCTCTTCGTGTTTGTCGATGAGCTTTTTCCCAACAACAGAACCAATAGCTCCACCAATAATAAGACCGGTCACAAGACGCTTAACAAGCTTCTTGCTTTTTGTCTCCTTCCGATAATGATCAAATGGCCACATCTTCTATATTTTACAGGAATTTTCGTTTGTATAAAGGGCCTGAGGTACAAAATTTGGCATTCTAGAGCTAGTTTATTTAAGTAGTAGTGATAAACACGGTTCCCAAGCCTCTTTCATTCCGCATAGCATTAAATCGCTCGGCATCTTTCTTGGACACTTTTGTACAGTTTAAATCTACACTTTCTAGCTCTGGCATATCAACAAGTTCTCGCAAGCCCTTACTTGAAATGCGTGTAGAAATGGCATTGATATATCTAATCTCATCCATTTGAGAAACTGGTTTCATCCAGTCGTCATCAGCATTGGTTTGACTAAATACCACCCTGTTCAGTTTTTCTATTCCTGCAATATTCTCAACACCTGCTACAGTGATATTCTCATTACCAAAGCAGCATAGCGATCGAATTCTTTGTGTGGTATCTACATGTTCAAGAACTTCATCAGAATGGTCTTTCTGTAAACGAAGGCCTACATACAAGCTATCGCGTACATAGTCTGTCATGCCAAATTACCCATTTCTTTCTGCAACATTGTTGTAAGCATTTACTAACGTTGATTCAATATGTTCATTTCTTTTTAGGGAAATATATTCACTTCGAACTGTTTCAAGATTAGGACCTGGATCCATTTGTAAAATATGTGCTACTTCACGAGCTATTTCTGCTCGAGAGTCTCCTGTTGCTTCAAGAAGATCTGCAAAAACACCCATAGCGTCTGGATCAGGCCAGGAGTCATGTACCCACCTTTGAATGCAGTACTCTCGTATTCTAGGATTTTCTAACATGGATATATTTTACAGCAAAAACATTATAATGCAATATAAAACATATAAGTCAAATCTACTATAGAGCGATATCTGGATAGGTCTTCAGATGATCCATTACGATCTTCTGAATTTCTTCAAGCCTTTCGGGGCTACGTGCCTCGATACAAATAGAGAGTTTAGGAGAAGTATTGCTTTGGCGAACACCTGCCCATGCTCCTTCGCCAAAGTCGATGCGAACACCATCTGCATCATTCACAGAATAGTCTTTTGCAAAGTGCGCAGTAACAGCTGATACGATCTCTGCTTTTTTATCGTCAGGGCAGTGAGGCCTATGTTCTGGAGCTTGATAGACTTTCGGAAATTCATCGCAGAGAACAGAGAGTGGTAGTCCGCTTTCTTTCACGATTTTCATAATGCGCAGAGCGGCAACAAGCGCATCGTCAAATCCGAAGTAGTCTTCTCCACAGAAGAAGTGTCCAGACTGCTCTCCTCCAAGTAACGCGTCATGTTCTACCATAGCGTGTTCCACAAAGCTGTGACCAACGACAGTCATAACAGGCACACCTCCCCACTTACTGATCTCGGTTTCTAATGCTCCAGAATTGCTCACCGTAAACACAACAGACTTTCCTGAGTGACGACTAAGATGGTCTTTTGCAAGTAGTAGCATGATCTCATCTGCTGTACGAATAACTCCGTTTTCATCGACGAGTCCAACGCGGTCTCCGTCTCCATCAAATGCAAGTCCCATATCTGCACCTGTGTCTTGTACTGTTTTTTGAAGCTCTACTAGAGTGTCGTATTTACTTGGGTCTGCTGCATGGTTTGGAAATGTACCGTCGGGTTCTATAAAGAGTCCTGTTACATTCGCACCAACTTTTGTGAGTGCTTCTTGGTACACAGGACCGGCAACCCCGTTACCGGAATCTATGACGATATTCATGCCATCACCTGCTCCAGCAAACATCTGAGAAAGATGATCAAGGTAGGGGGTAATTGCATCAGTCTCTTCGACAGATCCCTCTCCAGTTAGCACATCTTCCTGTTCTATTTTTTTGTACAACTTCTGTAAATTGTCTCCACTGTAGGCCTCGGCATTGCGTATTTGTAACTTAAGACCGTTGTCTTCTTTAGGATTATGGCTCGCTGTAATCTGCACACTCCCATCTATCTTCTTATTGCATACAGTAAAGTAGCTGATGGGACTTGGTGTTTGGCCAATTTTTAAAACAGAGCATCCAGCAGATACTAATCCATCAATTACTGCTTGCTCGAATTTTGGTCCGTGGGTTCTCGCGTCACGCCCAACAGCAATTGTAGGGCTATCAATCCCATAGAGATCTCGCACAGTAGAACCAAAGGCCTTTCCAATCCACAGACACGCCTCTTCAGTTATCTGAGAGTCAGCAACTCCGCGAATGTCATAGGCCCGAAAGATGTGTTGGTCGAGTTGTGGCATTGAAGGAAGCTTACTGATTTTTTGTGCGAAGTGCATCTCTAAGATGAATGGAATTACTGTATACATTTTTTGTTCATGTATACTAGGTTCATGTCTCCTGTATTCATTGTCGGCGTACTCAACACCACTCCCGATTCTTATTTTGATGGCGGTAACTATGATCAAATCGAATCTGCTGTTGATCGAGCTATTCAGATGATAGAGGAAGGTGCAGATATCATCGAGATCGGTGGAGAATCGACGGGGCCTGGATCTAGTGATGTATCAGAGCAAGAAGAGATCACACGAACGATCGATATTATTAAGGCGATTAAGTCTGCATACCCCGATCAAAAACTCTCTATAGATACTTACAAGTCCGCTGTAGCGCGCAAAGCAATAGATGCGGGTGTAGTCATGGTAAATGATATTACAGCTGGCAGAGGGGACCCAGAGATGTTTTCTAGCATTGCACAGTCAGGTGTCGACTATGTATTGATGTACTCTAAGGATGCGACAGCACGTACTACGGTCAGTGATCAAAAATATGATGATGTCATTATGACGATCAGTACATTCTTAGAGGGGCGTATGGCACAGGCAATTGCGTCAGGTATAGATCAATCTCGTATTATCATCGACCCAGGCTTGGGTCATTTTGTATCAGCAATCCCTGAGTATTCTTTTGCTATTATCGACCACTTGTCAGAATTTACGCAGATCGCTCCGGTGTTTATCAGTCCTTCACGAAAGTCATTTCTTGCAGGGCCAAATAAGCTTCCAGCGTCGGAAAGATTACCAGCTACCATCAAGGCATCATCAGACTGTGCAAAAAACGGAGCGCAGTACATTAGAACGCATGACGTAGCAGCTATTAAAGCAGCGATTTAGAAGATACCGTCGATCAAAATAGACAGAAGACCTGAGATTACCAGCATAAATATCAAACCAATAAGAACACTGATAATAATCTTTTTTGCTTTTTCTGCTCTGCTTTCATCTCCAAGATTAATAATAAGATAGATACCGGCAATAGCTATGACCACTACGGCAATAAGTGCCACGAAGAATACAATAGTAAATATCACTCCAACAGCAGGGTTAATAATTCCCTCAGGATTTCCAGAGAGAATAGCTCCTGTAAGAATAAACTTGATAGTAAGAATCAAAATACCCATGAGTACAGACATTACGGCCTTACGGAATGCCTGTTGTCCTTGTTCACCACCGTAATCGATAAGGGCTTTTAGTCCGTAAGAGAAAATAGTCAATATTGCGATAACTGCAGCAGGTGTTTCTGCAAACTGAATAAATCCCTGAACTTCTCTTCCAATAATCTGAGCTCCTCCAACAGGATTTGCACCTCCATCGAAGTTAAATGCAGTCATATATCCAATGCGAATTCTGTTTGCAATATTGATCATTACGATACCGATTAGAGACATTCCAATTACTTTACGAGCATTAGCAATACGGTTTTCATCTTGAGCAACTACTGCAAGAAGACCGGCAATCATAATAACGAGGATTGCTACTCCATTTACAAAGGGGAGAGTGTTATATGCAATGAATGCTGCAATATCTCCAAACCCTCCAGTAACTACACCTCCCAAATCTCCAGCTACATATGTAGCACCTTCACGACCCGCACTAATAAGTGCATACGCTTTAGGAGCGTTGAGAAGTAGGCCGGCAAGCAGTAGTGCACATGTCATTAGAATGGAGCACGGAATGTAAGTTTTACGAGTGCAAGAGCCATCATGCACACAGCAAGTACAATAAACGTAGTGATAATAATCTTCTTAGCCTTTTCTGCGTTCTGTTCATCTACAGCGAATACCAACCAAAGCCCCGCTACAAAGAGTGCAATCACTCCAAATGCACCGACGATTGTTCCAACGAAGTTTGCAAGTCCAACAGCTTCTGTGCTGGCAATACCAATGTTAACACCTGAGAATGCAAAGACGAGCCTATCGGCAAGTATGACAATAACGGCTCCTACCATTCCATAGATAAATTGCTTCTTTGCTTTTTCTACTTGGGATTCATCCTGTGAGGATATTAGACGGTATCCTTGGTAGAACATGTTAAAGAGAAGAGCACTAAATAGGAGTACACGAAGGGCGGTGATTACTCCAAATAGGATTGTATTTGTTGGTGCTTGGTTTACCACTATTCCAGTAACAGCGAATGTATTGGCAAAGAAGAATGCTCCTCCAGCGAGGATGGTACCAATCATTGCATAGGCATAGGCATTGTAGACTTCACTAATTGTACTGTCGTTATCTGCTCCCATAATAAGTTTAAAGCCATAGTAAATAAGCATGGCAAATAAGATTCCTGCAAAAGCAAACTTCGACCCTGAAATAAGAATACCAGCGATAAACTGATCCGTGTTATCCCCAGGACATTTAAGGTTTCCAAGAGGGCATGGGTTAATATTTTGCGCCAAAGCAGGTTCTACAGTTACTGCAGCAACGACTCCGGCAATGACAGCTAAATATCTGTACATATCGCTCTATTATAGCAGAATTTGCAGTTTCTAGCTATAACCAGCTACAATACCGACCTATGCAAAATACAACAGCCCCAAGTCATCCAATTACTCTTAATAAGAGCACAGAAGCCCAAATTTATGGGTTATTCGCCCTCGCCCTCGCCTTGACATGTGTGGGAATCCTTATAGGACTACAGTTCTCAGCTGTGCTTATGAATACAGGTATCCACTTTTTCTTTCTAATTGCAGAACTCGGGCTGATATTCAGTGCGAGATTTTGGATGGATAAAAGCCCTCTTAACTACGTATTATTCGGGCTTTTCCCTCTGCTCTCCGGATTTACTATCACGCCGTACATTCTTTCGGTACTTGCAGGATACGCCAATGGAGGAACTATTCTTATGAATGCATTTAGCTCTACGGTCTTTATGGCAGGGGCAAGTGCGGTGTTTGCTAGGACTACGAGTTGGGATCTTGGCGGCCTTGGAAAAGCTATGATCTTCGGTCTTATTGGCCTTATTGGCCTCTCGCTCTTGCAGCTCTTTGTTCCAGCTCTCAGAACTACAGGTATGGAACTCGCGATCTCAGGATTTGGAGTCGTCTTCTTCGCAATCTTTACGGCCTACGATGTACAGCGCATCGCAAAGCTCGGAAAGATGGGGGCGAACCCCTTTATGCTCGCGCTCAGTCTTTACTTAGATATCTTCAACTTGTTCCTCTACGTACTCAGGTTCATGTTGGTGTTGTATGGAAATAGGCGCTAATTCCATCCCTTTGCTTTAAGCCCTGCAGCCGCAGCTGCAGTCTCTGCCTTTTGCTTACTGTTGCCTGTACCTTCGGCGATCTTCTCTTCGCCAATGAAGACTCCACAGGTAAATGTTTTTTCGTGGTCTGGTCCTTCTTGCTCTAGGACTTCATAGTGCGGAGTGAGCCCTTCTGTTTCTTGAGCCTTTTCTTGGAATGAGCTTTTTTCATCGACGTGTTTTCCAGCTGCTTGCAATGCTTGAAGTCGTGTGAGAATAAACTCATTACAAAACTGTGAGGCAGCTTCGAAACCTTGGTCAAGATACAATGCTCCGATAAGTGCTTCTAGTGCATTGGATAATGTGGAGTCTTTGTCTCGTCCTCCACTGCGGTCTTCTCCTTTGCTCAAATAAAGATATTCTCCTAGCGATATTTCTTTTGCAACAGAGGAGAGGTTTTCGCGATTAACGAGAGCAGAGCGAAGGTTCGTCATTTCTCCTTCTGTCTTCTGTCCTATATGAAACAGGTAGTCAGTAGTCACAAGTTCTAATACGGCATCTCCTAAAAACTCTAGTCGCTCGTTATGTCCGAGAGACCTTGTTTCTCTTACAGCACTTCTGTGTGTGAGAGACTGCGCAAGCAGGTCTTTATTCTTAAACATAATGCCTATGGTCTTTTCGAGATTAACGAAACTAAGAGCTGTCATTACGCGTAGTGTAGATGAGGGTTTGCGTTTGGGCTAGACCTCTTAAGAGTCTGTGTTCTTAGCCATGGCATTCAGTACGCCGTTTACGAATTTTCCAGTCTCTTCAGTACCGTATTCTTTCGCAATTTCGATACATTCGTTCATCACGACAGCAGGTGGGGCGTCATCAGCATGTAAAAGCTCGAAAGCGCCGATCATAAGAACAGGCCTCGCAATAGGATCCATTTTTTCGTAGTCCCATTCTGGAGCACATGTTTCGATATCTTTTTGTAGCTCATCTTCCATAGCAATCGTTCCTTCAAGAAGCACTGCACAAAATTCTTCATCAGCTCCTCCAAGCTCACCAATATTTTTTGCGAGGGCATCCATAATATCCATATCCTTGTGTCGACCTCGTTCAAATAACACCTGCATGACTGCTATTCGCGATAAGTGGCGTTTTCTAGCCATAAGAGAGGGGGTGGTTAAGCCTTTACTTTAGTAATACCCTTGAGGGTCTTACTCTTTTTGTTCTTAGATTCAGCCTTTACAGAGAAAGGTGAGTTGGCTTTGTTCTTGAGCTTACGAATCTGCTTTCGCTGGTATTCGCTGTGCTGAGCCCTTCCGGAACTCTTTGCTCGCCGTTTCTTTGGTGTAGGTCGTTTAGCCATAGAACATGTGGGGTTATCCCATCTTAATCTCAATATCTACACCTGATGGGAGGCTCAGGCTTTGTAGACTTTCGATGGTATTGAAAGTAGTTTCAGAAAGGTCGATGAGTCTTCGGTGTGTTCGCATCTCAAACTGGTCACGTGCATCTTTGTGCTTAAAGGTAGAACGCTGCACAGTGAACTTCTTAATCTTTGTAGGAAGTGGAGTAGGGCCGTGAACAACAGCACCACTACGCTCTGCAGTCTCGAGAATCTTTGCTGCAGCCTCATCTAAGACCATATGGTCAAAAGCACTCAATCGAATGCGGATAGACTGAACTTTTTGGTCGTCCTTTTTAGTTTTCTTTGTGCTGCCAGAGACAGCAGATTCCGCTATAGCATCATCCTTTGAGTCTTTTTTTGAAGACTTCTTCTTAGCAGATGATTCTTTCTTTGGAGGGGTCATAGCGGTAGGGATGAAAGAGCGGAATAAAAGTTGGGGACGTTGCCGTCCCCTAAATGCTTATTTGTTGATCTTCGTAACAACTCCAGCACCAACAGTGCGTCCACCTTCGCGGATAGCGAAGCGAGTTCCTTCTTCGAGAGCAATAGCATCTCCAAGAGTTACTTTAAACTTAACGTTATCTCCAGGCATTACCATTTCTACGTTCTCTGGAAGTTCAACAGTACCAGTTACATCTGTAGTACGGATGTAGAACTGAGGTTTGTATCCCTTAAAGAATGGTGTGTGGCGTCCTCCTTCATCCTTAGTAAGGATGTAGACCTCAGCGTCGAATTCTGTGTGAGGAGTAATAGATCCAGCCTTAGCCAAAACCTGACCACGCTGAATTTCTTCACGCTCAATACCACGAAGGAGAAGTCCAACGTTGTCACCTGCAAGACCTTCATCGAGAAGTTTGTGGAACATTTCTACTCCAGTAACAATAACTTTTCGAGTCTCACCGATACCAACAAGCTCTACTTCATCGTTAACGTTTACTTTACCCTGATCGATACGACCAGTAGCAACAGTTCCACGACCCTTAATAGAGAACACGTCCTCTACAGGCATTAGGAATGGCTTCTCGATCTCACGCTTAGGATCTGGGATGTGAGTATCAAGAGCTGCAAGAAGCTCCTTAAGCTTCTCGATTTGCTCTGCATCTCCTTCTGTAGCCTTAAGAGCAGAACCCATGATGATTGGAGTAGTGTCTCCAGGGAATTCGTATTTTGAGAGAAGTTCGCGTACCTCTACTTCCACGAGCTCAAGAAGCTCTGGATCTGTCACCATATCTACCTTGTTCAGGAAGACAACGATGTACGGAACGTTTACCTGACGTGCAAGAAGGATGTGCTCACGAGTTTGTGGCATCGGTCCATCTGCAGCAGATACAACGAGGATAGCGCCGTCCATTTGGGCAGCACCTGTAATCATGTTCTTTACGTAGTCGGCGTGACCAGGACAGTCAACGTGCGCGTAGTGACGCTTTTCAGACTCGTACTCCACGTGTGAAGTAGCGATTGTGATTCCTCGCTCGCGCTCTTCTGGAGCGTTATCGATAGCAGAGAAGTCCTTTTTCTCACTGTCAGGTGAGAAGTTCATAGAGAGAGCAGCAGTAAGAGTTGTCTTACCGTGGTCTACGTGTCCGATGGTTCCCACGTTTACGTGAGTCTTATTACGGTCAAATTTCTGGTCAGCCATGTTTAAGTTTTGGAAAAATGGTCAAATCGATAGGAGGTTACCCTCAACTAGCCGCAAAAGTCTAGTGAGAGACACCAAAAGAGTCAAGATATTTACTCGTATTGATACTTTAATCTTCATATTCCCCATATTCATCAGGGGGTTCCCAAGCAAATTCAGCTGCCCATGGCTCAGAAACATCTGTTGAGGACTCTTCTTCTTGATTATTACGCAATATAGCCTCTGCATATAGTGTGCTAAATATATCGAGAATACTTCCAATCTTTAATGTTTTCTGGGCAGCACAAAGATCTACGTAGTCTGTACCATCTATTACTACAACCCCATCTAACACACCTTCAATTTCTATACGAAATCGTATCCACGTATCACCTTGGCCATCTATAGATATTTCATGGTCGACTCCATCTTCATTTTCTTCAAATTCTTGATATGACATAGCGACATCTTGCCTTAGGAAACCTGCTAGGCAATAGGTTTACCTATCTTTATCATAGAGAGGATATGAATCGCCAAGAACGCACACAGATCTTCACAGAGCAAATCTGGCAGTGGTACAGCCGCCACAAGAGGGAACTCCCTTGGAGAGACCTCCTTATAGAGGAGGATACTCAGCGGGCATATCAGATAATGGTCTCAGAGATTATGTTGCAGCAGACACAGGTAGAGAGAGTAAAAATTGTGTACAAGAATTTCCTCTCTAGCTTCCCATCAATTCAAGATCTTGCCTGCGCATCAAACAAGGATGTCATCCTCGCTTGGCGAGGAATGGGTTACAACAATCGTGTTATCAGACTGCGTGATAGTGCCAAATCTGTTGTAAAAAATTACAACAGTTTTCCGCTAGAAATGGCCGAAATACAGGCGCTCCCAGGTATAGGACATTACACAGCTAGCGCCATCAGAAATTTTGCCTTCAATCTCCCGACACCCTGTATTGATACAAATATCCGAAGAATCTTACACAGAGTGTTTATTGGGCCTGAAAATGCAGACGGTACATGGAAAATGAGTGATAAAGAATTACTACAGGTTGCAGATGCAGCTTTACAAGAAGCTCTTAAAGGAGGTGACACGAAGAATTGGCACGCAGCCCTCATGGACTATGGCTCATTGGTGTGCACCAAGCGCAGTCCAAAGTGGGATATTTGCCCGCTGACACAGGCAGGAGTAATGAAAGCTGCCTATAAAGTACCTACGATTTCTCCCCAGAGACGTATTTGCAAAAAAGAACCTGGACGTATGGTCGGGGCCAAATATATCCCAAATCGTATTTTTCGTGGAAAGGTGATCGAAGAGCTCCGAGATGAAGATGCAGGATTGAGTGTGAATCAAATCGGAAAGAATATCTGTATCGACTGGGACAAGAGTGAACACACCACTTGGCTAGAGGGAATTATCGAAGCACTCAAAAAAGATAATCTTATTAAGGCTTCAGGCAAACGGCTTGTGCTTGCCGAGTAACTACTCATCCATCATTCCTTTTTTTGCTGAGGCTTGGCTGCGAATGACGACGACACCAGTGGCAATAAGTATGAGAGCCAAGAAGATCATAAAGATCCAGTATCCAATTCCTTGTGATGACTCCTCGGGTTCTGGAACTGGACCAAGAGGTTCAATATCTGGAAGAGCGTCTGATGGGGTATCGACGTAGACGATGTCGCCTATTCCTGCGAAGTCATCTTGTTCTTTTGCGATTGGATCAGAAGGTGGTATTACAGAGTCCTCTATTTCTGGTGGAGTAAATCCGGGTGGTGTGTCTGTACCAGTTGGGACAAAGGGTGCTGCAGAAGAGCTTGTCGTGTCTTCCCGGGAACGGGACCGCACTGCTTGCGCGCGCGGCTTAGCAGAAGATGCGGTGTTAGATTCTTCTCGAAGCACTGGAGCATCGTTCGGATCAAATGTTGGAAGTGTTATGTCTTCAACAAGAATAGAATATGATCTTGCGATTGCAGCGTTGCGTTCTGCTTCGTTTCTGTGGCTTAAGAAATACTCAAGTGGTGGGATTTCTTCATCCAAAATAAGTCCATACGCAATAGTGTCTTCTTCTTTATTGGAAACAATTAACGCGTTCATCTCTGGGAGATAATACAAAAGTTCGCGCTTGGCACTGAGCGTAAGAGCGTCATCAGTAATGGCAGCAATTTCTTCTACCTCACCAAGAAAAGTGCAATCTGGACCTACAATTTTGCTGAGTGCGCCAGGTCTTTGTAAAAAGATATGCGTAATCAAAAATGCATGCTTTACATCGTGATCCATAGCATTGAGTTTTTCACAGTCTGCATTTTCTATATCCAAAGCCATCTGCTGCGTTTCGATATCTGCCATTGGAGGCGCTGAGTATTCCTGTGGAATTGCAGGCATGTTTGGGTCTGGTTCTTCTGTCCCCATATTCAAAGGAATATGCGCAGATGCACACATCGGAAAAAGTGCTAAGGCTGCTATGAGCATTTTGAAGGACATACCCTCAGTATAGATCGTTAGTGCGTATGAGTGCTACTGTGATTTTTCTTCCTGCCCAGGAAGTGGTGTCTCGCTAAAACCTAAAGGTGCGTCATCATCTGTAGGTTCTTGCGCTTGAGGAGCCTCTTTGGTTTCTCCCATAGCTTCTAGTGCGTGTTCGAGACGCTCAGAAGATTCTTCTACTTGCTGCGTTTTTTCTGGTGCAGGGATTGGTGGGTTTGCACTTTCTGTAGCTGCCGCTGCAGGACCTGCTTTCTTCTTTTTCTTAAAGAAGAATGCGAATGCAATTCCCGCTAAAATTACACCTCCACCGAGAAATTTCATACGGTCAAGAAGTGCCATGGCAACAGATTTCTTTTTAGGTGCCGCAGGCCGCTGAACTTCTTCTTCTGCTTGTTCTTCCTGAGTAGGCTCAGCTGTTCCTTCTTCTAGTGCTTCTTCCTCTTTTTGTAGCTCTTCGAGTAATGCTTCCGATTCCTTATCAATATTATTATTTGATGGGAGTGTTGGAATGAGTACTTCAGGAACTTCTTCAAAAGGACTGTCATTAGATTTTGTATCTACTTCCGGAAGAGTGCTTCGTTCAATCTTTTCTCCAGAACGAAAAAATACTGGAGATGCTTTTACAGGAGGTGGAGCCTCAGGTTCTGGTTCACCAATTTTTGCTGATTGACCCCCACTTATATCCTGTTGAGCAGGCGCAACTTCCGTGTCGGTGTTTTCGGTCCCAGGTACCTCAAGATCTGTAAAGACATCGGCAGGGGATAGGTACGCATGTGCAGAACCACTAAAGCCTATTGCGCAAAGCGCAAAGGCAAGAGTGCTGAGTTTTTGTAGAGTTTTAAGCATCAGGTTTAGTGTTAGTCTTTATATATATTATAACACTTTTACCTAAATCAGGCAAATACCTATATTTGATCTACAATCTTCCTATTTCGCTTATGTGCGATGAGTGCGAATACACCCAGTGCAACGATAAATCCTCCACCTAAGAGCGCTAGGTCTAAGCCTAGTGAAGATGGAGCACGATGCATTTCTGCAGGCTCAAGCAGTACAGGGAGTGCCTGTACAGGGGCTTCTTGCACCTGAGCTTCTTGTACAGGGGCTTCCTGCACTTGCTCTTGTTTCAAGCTCTTCAGCTCAGGAAACACCTCTCCCGGAGAGAGGTACGCGTGAGCAGTTCCTGCTGTAAAGCTTGTAAGAAGTACGCTGAGAGAAAGAATTGTTTTAGTCATAATTTACGAGCGGTACGAGGTAGATTTAACTGATGTCTCTGGATACTCGATCCAGTTGAATTGTTCTGTAGAAGACTGATCCTTATCATACCATTGAATATGAGATGTATTGAATCCAAATGTTCTGTAAAGGGTTGCACCCGCTTGGTCAAAGTCTTGAAGAGAAACTTGTAGTAGTTTAGATGTAGTTGCAATGCTTTGAGTAATATCTACATTCAGTGTGAATGTTTCACTGTTACCATCATCAATCTCAGTGTTAAGGGTAGATGTACTAAGATCAATACATTGAACAAAGAAGTTACCACTAATATTTGTACCATCAACTTCTTGCCCAGCAGGATAGAGGCCCTTACAGCTCGTAAATGAACCGTCAGATTTATTATAGAGTCTAAAGGTTTGGGCTTTCATAGGGACATTTGTAGCATTAACATTAAAGATAATTCCATTAAGAATTGCATCGTTATCTCCATTTTCAGAGTTATTGTGTGATGCAGCAGTAAAGGTAAATGCACCTATTTCCGCATCATCACCAATTGGTACCGCTGGAGGGGTGCCATCATTTGCATCCGGTATCTTGACCCCTTCAACTGAAGAGAATTTCGCAAGAACAGTACTATTCATTTCTCCTTTTGGAAAATCACCATTTTGCCCTGGGAATTCAGTTCCAATAAATATTTCTCCATTGGCAGTAGAATCACCATTATTTTGTGATAGGTCATTAGAAGAGCTTGCTCCACGTGCTTCTATAGCAGGGGCATTACTACTTGGACTAAAGAGTGATAGCTGAATTGTTTCATTACTGCGTCCACCGTGGGTATCTCTTTTTATCAGTGGACGAACAAGAAGATCTACATCGTCACCCTTAGGAATAACAAACTGCTGACTTTCCATATTTGCACAGAATACATTGTTGCCTCCTGCGCCAGCACATCCTCCTCTTGTCGCTTCTCCAATCTTTACACCACCGTCGATGTAAAGTTCTAGACGATCGAGAGAATTGACCACTACAGAATTCATAAAGCGAATATCGGTAACATCGATGTCTTCATCTTCTGCGTGGAACTCTAGACGAAGAACTTCTGCACCCAATTCACCTCCGAGCAATTGACGTTGGCGCAGTGGAGTGTTGTCTTTCGTTACAAAGAGACTTCCTTGGCTAGAGAAATTCCAGACGATGCTGTCGACAGTGCTAACCGTAATATCACAACCTCCTGAAACACCACCTCTACAGGCACCATCATCTGTTTTTATTCCATTGAGATTCTCACCATCATCAAGTGCTTCTAGGTGAAGGTAGTCATCAAGTCCTATCTCGAATCGTAATTGAATCTTGTCTTCTGACAAGCTAGAAGAAACATCTCCATGTACCTCAAAGGCAATTGCCTGATTGGCAGGGAGTACGTATCCGCCTCCAGCAAGATTGCCAAAGGAAATTCTACCACCTTGGAAGGTCACACCATCTTCGAGAATAGTATCAACAAGGTTGTTTCCATCAGTGTCTACCCATAGCGCGTAGTTTTGAAGATCACGTAGATCACCTTGCTGTTCTTCGAACTCTGCTTTTGCAATAAGAAGATCTTCTGAGCTTGCAAATGCCTCAAACCGAAGAAGGGAAATATCTTTTTGATTTTCTGTCGCAGTATTAGAGGTTCCAGTTGCCTTTTGTGTAATGAATGCCTTTGGAACAAGATCACTACAGTCACTAGAACTTGAACATTGATCATTACCCAGTCCACTTACGACCACACATTGGGAATCGCGACATTCTGTGTGAGTCTCAGGACCAGGACCAGGGTTTCCTGGTGATCCAGAAGGCCCAGGACCAGGACCAGGATTGCCACCACTTCCGTCAAAAACGGTATGGAAGTTGCTGGCTATGTTTCCTCGCGGGAAAATAGTTGAAATCAGATTACCTGTTGTGTCATCTATTACACGCAATTGATACGTTGTTACAGGATCAATGAGTCCACCAAAATCACACTTGGTAAAACTTCGTATTACGTTATTGCCTTCAGCAACATGTGTAGGTTCACCGCAAATATTAATGCGGAACTTATCCCCATTAGTAATATTTTCTTGGAAGTCTGTTCTAAATTCCCAGTCTTCACTGTTTTGGTTCACGACAATGTTATCAAATCGGTAGATTTGGTATGTTCCTTTGTCTGAACCTGTTGTCTTGTGTCCCATTGATTGGGATCCAGTAAGGCGCGAACCTGCTTTCGATTCTCCTGTAGTCATATTATAAAGTTCTACACCCTCAAGAATTTCATGTATTTCATCTGTAGAACTAGAACGTCTGCCGTTTAGTGCATTGAAATCTTCGGTAGTACCCTGAACGAGAATAAAGAGATTCTCAATGTTCATAGGGCTTCCTCCTTTTTCAAAGTTTACTTTTCCAAGTACTGCATTTTGTGTACCTGGGAGGTAGGTAGTAGATTGTGGTCCATCAATGCTTATACGAAGAGATGCAATATCATCTGGAGGACGATTACATGCACCATCCGCACATCCAAATTCACAATTGTGCGTTAGTCCTTCCATAAATCCAAATGAACAACTGTATTCTGCGAGGACAGTGTCAGATACACAAAAGTCTGTTGAAGATTGACCATTGAAGGTAGCTGTTCCTTTCACAAAGACGTCATCTTTTGAGCCAATAGGACTGTATGTACAGGTTTGTGCTTGAGAGGTTGATGTGCTTGATGAGCTACCGGGGCTACTGCTACCTCCCTGTCCAGGAAGAGTAGGAATCAGCAAGTTACAATCACTTGGATTTCCCGTACATCCATACCCTGGTTCTGCTTGGCAATAGGCATTACACCCATCTTGGTCAAGACTATTTCCGTCATCACATGCTTCTAGCCCTCCTACGACACCATCTCCACATTGGTTACAGTCCTCGTTACATGAATTGGTGTCTTCACTATTTTGACAAATACTATCTCCACAATACTCGCTAAGCTTAAGGCCTTCACCACACTGATATCGCAAATCCTTTGCACTCATAATGTAATACCTCTTACCTTCTTTAAACGTGTTTAAGGTATTAATCGAATTGTACTGCGGATTGCTTGCGAGTTCTCCAGGTGAGACCCAGAAGTCTCCAGTAAACGGAGGTTCGTTTCCTGTAAATTCATATGCCCATGTAGGAACACGCCCAAAGTCATGTATCCTTGTACCTACAGATCCTCCATTGTTACAGGTAACGAAGTTGTGTTCGTCTGCCTTAATAATAACCGAAGCTGCCGTTTGAGAAGCAGTGTAGTCATTAATCGGAATACTCGAAGTGGAAACTTGTCCACTGAGCACAGACTCATTTCCGAGTATCGGAATAAGAATGCGACTCTCAGGAGAGAGAGTGTTAGAAATAGCAGTAACACTAGCCGTAATTGCAACGAGTGCAAATGCTAGAGCACCGAGCTTCTGGAGATTGTCTGACATAGGATTGTGGGTATGAATTTGGATTTCTCATTATTATAGCACTTTTTGTCCACAATTTCTATAGCTACGGTGTTTTGGCTACCTTAAGTCGCTTGATGCACGACGCGTCGCTCGCGAATAACGTTCACCTTAATAACTCCAGGGTAGGTGAGTTCATTTTCGATCTTCTCTGCGATGCCCTTAGCAAGCTTTTCTTGCTCGAGGTCGTTTATTTTATCGGTATCTACATAGACACGAATTTCACGACCAGCTGAGATAGCGAATGCTCTGTGCACACCATCAAAGCTCTTAGCAGTTTCCTCAAGCTCTTTAAGTCTCTTTATATATGCTTCGATTGATTCTCGGCGAGCACCAGGGCGAGCGCCAGAGATAGCATCGGCAGCAGCAACCACAAAGGCTTCTGCAGACTCGATAGGGATGTCTTCGTGGTGAGCTGCAACACAGTGTGTTATTTCGTCAGAGACCTTAAACTTCTTACAGATCTCCACACCAATTTCTACGTGTGTTCCAGACACCTCGTGGTCGAGTGCTTTACCAACATCATGGAGTAGACAACCGGCTACAACGATCTGTGGATCTGCACCGATTTCTTCTGCCATGACTCGTCCGATATTCGCCATTTCCACACTGTGCTTAAGGATGTTTTGTCCGTAACTGGTGCGGAAACGTAGCCGTCCAATAATCTTAAGAAGCTCTGGTGGAAATCCTGTAATTCCGAGTTCTTCTGTTGCACGCTTACCGAACTCTAGCATCATCTTTCCGACTTCTTTTTTCATCTTTTCTACAACTTCTTCGATACGAGCAGGCTGAATACGTCCATCTTTAATCAGCTTTTCCATAGAAAGCTTAGCGACGTAACGACGGGCAAGATCATATCCAGAGATGATGATGGCACCTGGAGTATCATCGATAATGATATCGACTCCAGTGGCAGCTTCGAATGCAGAGATGTTTCGTCCTTCTTTACCAATGATCTTTCCTTTAATGTCATCGGAAGGAAGCTGAACAATAGTAGAAGTAGACTCGGAAGCAACTTCAGCAGCGTAGCGCTGCATCGCTTCTGCCATGATGTTCTTCGCTTTTTCTTCTAGGACTTCTTCCATGCCTTCTTCTTTTAGCTTTATCTGGCCTGCGAAGTAGTCAGAAAATTCTGATTCTATCTCTGTTTTTAGCTGATCTTTTGCATCTTCTTGGCTGAGCTTTGCCACACTTTCTAGTGCTTCCCTATGCTTAGCAGAGGCATCAGTCAGTTCTGTTTTAAGGGTTTCTACCTCTGCTCCTTTTGCATCAACGGCTACTCGCTGACGCTCTACTTCGTCTACTTTTTCTGTGAGCTGTTTTTCCTTTTCTTCTAGGCGACCGGATTGCTGCTCTAGTTTTCCTTCTATCTCACCAGCTTGTAGCTTTGCTTCGGAGATAATCTCTTTAGAAGAGGCTTTAGCTTCCGCTTCTGCTGCGCGAACTTTGCTCATAGCTTCCGCTACTTTGCCTTCTACTTTGTGTAGCTCGCGTTCCTTATTAGAAATCTGCTGCTGCACTTTGTCACTAAGTTTTTTACCCTTAGAGAACCAGAAGAAGCCAACCAAAAGGCCGAGAACTACTCCTGCAGACATTCCGAGAAAGACTATTATATATTGTTGATCCATGATGGGTTGAGAGAAAGTACTATAGGTACTTCTGTGCTCTAGGTGCATTCATTCTATGATCTGTAGTGTCGCGGTTCTTTGAGATTATTAGATCGAATTAAGGCTTTTCCTGCGTCTTTCCTAGAGTGACAGAAGGTGTCTAGGACAATAATAGAGCAACCCATGGGAAAATGCGACATAAGTTCCATACTTTCGCAGAACTCTCTACAGCCCTCTATGTAGCGGAAAACCCAGTTAGCCCTGATGTAAGCCAAAAATCATACATCCATTATTGCTAAATATAGAGTGTAATGATCGGCCAATGCGATTTCTTATCTTTTGTCTTGTCTTGGCTCTTCCGTGTACTGCGTACGCTCAGGTTGTCATATCTGAAGTGCTGTGGGCAGGATCTAGCCTCTCTACAGCTGATGAATGGCTGGAGCTCGTAAATATTTCTGAGGAGACTGTCAGCCTTGCGGGCTGGACGATAACCAAGCGTGCCTCAGATGGATCTGATACTACGATGATTTCGTTTCCAGAAGATACACAGATACAGGCTGGCCAGTATTTTCTGATCTCTAATTATGATTCAGAAAGTTCTACACTAACTGTTTCTCCTGATCTGATTTCTACTGCAGTCTCACTGGCAAATTCCAAATTATATTTACAACTTCTCGATGCAGAAGGTGAGGTAATAGATGCCGTAGACGACGGAACAGGGGCACCGTTTGCCGGTGGGAAAAATCCTTTTACGAGTATGCAAAGAATCGATCTGTATTCATCTGGAGAAGAAAAAAGTAATTGGGAAAGTTCTGACGGAACTCCGCGTGCTGCACGGGAACACACAGAAATTCCAGAGCTTCCTCTGCCAACTTTACCGACTGAAACATTCGATGTTCGCATAACAGAAGTGCTACTCAACCCAAAACTTTCCGAAGACTACGAGTGGATAGAGGTGGGAAACCTAGGAGAAGAATCTGTCGATATAACTGGTTGGATTCTTTCGGATGGTTCACGTTCTCATACCATAGAATCACGCAATGCAGAGGGATATATTTTGGAGCCAGGTGAACATACTTTGTTTTTTCATTACCAAACAGGAATCGCTCTAGCAAGCGCTGGAGAAGTAATTACTCTGAGCAATTCTTCGGAAGAAATCGATAGATTAGATGCTTCAGAAACTGGGGAAGAAATTAGTATCGGCAGAGAAGAAGACGGTTCTCGTGGACCGTTTTGTGTCCCGACTCCTCGTGAACCAAATTCAGAAAAATTACTGAATCCTCAGATAGAAATTCAGTCGGGAAGAAGTACCGACTACATAAAAGTTACACTGAATTTGAAGGCAGAAGTTTCCGAAGGGTCTTTAAAAGACGCCGAGTGTTTTTGGGATTTTGCAGATGGTACTACGTCAAAAAAATGTAATCCACCTTCGCATAGTTGGGATTACTATGGAGTGTACAAAGTAAAATTGCGCGTGACGACGCGATGTGGAAATGAGATAGAGCGGGGGATTGATGTTGTGGTTTTGCAGAAAAACAAAAACCTGAAGAGTAGCAGTAGCAAGAGTAGTAGTAAGAGTTCGGTAGAAACATCTCGCTCAATAAGTTCAGTGTCATCTTCTAGCTCTAAAAGTATAAAGATTGAACAAAAAATGTATTCAATAAACTCCTCTAAAGTCAGCAGTAAAAACCCAGTAGATACTCTTCCTATTCGCTATAAAAATATCACTACCTCACACACTCCATCTTCCTCGTATTCCTCGTATAGCTTCAGAAATTTCCAACCTCAGCCCCAATCTTCATCTTCAGAAACTGGTCTTCCGTGGGTACTTCTTTTTTCTCAGTCTGCTCTATGGGTGGTTTTTGCTGGGAAGCGGTTATTGTAGAAAATAGTAAAATATTGTATAATATAATCAATGAATGAATCAGATACAAACAAAGACACAGAAGGCGATGATGAAGGTTATCTAAATCTAGAAGATTTTGGCGGACTTGCTGATGAAGATGATCTAGATCTAGATGAGCCAGATGAGCAAAATCCTAAAACCCCAGTGGTAGAGGAAGATGCTGACCTTAAGCAAATGCTTTCTGATATAGATTCAATAAGCAGTAATACTGCTGATGACGATGTATTAACTTTTGACTTTGATGACGACGAAAAGGAGGAAGATGGAGTAGAACTAAATCTAGACGATGATAGCTGGCTCCTTGACGATCCTCTTCAAGATGATGAAGAAGTGACAGATGTCTCCGAAAGTGAACTTGTAATTGTAGATGATGAAGGTGATACGAGTGGAGATAGCTTAGTGCTAATCGACTTAGATGAACCTGAAGAGGATTTTGACGATCTTTCTGATGATCTACGGTTAGTTTCTGCTGTAGAAACGGAAGATGAGCATCGCGAATCAATGCAGAGAGATGTCGAAAGGCTATTTAGTAAGAGGGGTTCTGATGCTGATCGAGAAGAGGCTAGAGCCAGAGGCGAAAGGCTTTCTGAAGACTTAGATCCAGAGCATGAGCGTGTGGTTATCTCTGCAATGAGAGACAATTTTCCAATACTTGAAGATGCAATAAGTTTTTCTGTAGATGTCCAAGGGAATATTGCCACAATATTTTTTGAAGGAGATAAGTCTGCATTGAATCGGTACGAAGACTTGGATTGGCCTTTTGATGATGAGGTTCCTTACCAAAGATTTTACAAGCAGAATAGAGATAGATATACAATGAGGCCTGTAGCACCAGTTGCTTCTGCATCTTCATCTCAACAGCCACCAGCTGGTTCTGGTTCTTCATCAAAAGCATCATCATCTTCATCAGGATCTTCATCAAGTCAGCCACCAACTAATTTTGGAGGTGCACTGACGCCACCAGTTATACCACCACCTGCTGGTCCGCCTGCTGCTCAGCCACCTGTTCCTGCACCTAATGCTCCTAGGCAAGGTGCCAAACCAAAATCCGCTTCAATAAATCCTCTGCCTCAAGCACCAAAGATTGCTTCGATGAGAGATCATATCGGGTCAGGATCTATGCGAGCTGCTGGGCTAAATACACTTAAGGGACCTGTGCAGGCTCCAGCTCCTCCAGCTCCTACTGCAGCTAACCCTGCAGCCCCTGCTTCTACACCACGAAATACACCCGCTGCACCTGCTGCAAATGGAGCGAATCCTGCTAAACCTGCTGCAAAGAAGGCGAAAACAGCTGAAAAGCCTAAAAAGCCTGCTGAGAAGAAAAAGAAGTAGGTATTTGTAGTTAGTAACACTTATTGAGAAAAAGTGCTTTTTCTGCTACAATAGTTAGATTTAACACAAAAAAAATACATGGTTATAAACGAAGGAAATCAAGGCGACTGGCAGAAGCTCGATCCACGAGTAGCTGATGTTGTGCAAAAGCAAGAAGCTGAAATGCTGAAGAACATAGTTGGTATTACAGCTACTCATGTGCAGCAGTTATTTTCTGGACCCACTAATGATGCAACGGTTGCTGGAAACGTAATCAGGGGTCTAACTCCTAAGCTAGATGGAGGGATAGCTGCAGATGTTGAGCGTCAGATACAAGGTGACCTTGTTACTGAACTTTCAGAAGTAAGAAAGCAAGAAGAGGCACTTCCTGCAGGTGGCGCTGCTGAGCGTCTGCAGAGACAGACTAAAGAATTTGCTGCAGCAGTACGAAGAGCGATTCCTGCAGATATTTTTGCACGAGTACATGAAAGTCGAGATCTATTAAAAACTAATCACAGACCTACAATTAACATTGGAGCAACAAACAGAAAAAGTAAGATAGACCTTTCTCATTCATTTTGGTTGAATAGAATTCAAGATAGAGATGAGCTTATTAAAAGTCTTACAAATGTGCCAATCGGAGAGGCGGGAATTACCCATCCTCCAGAGCTTCCAACGCACCCTTTAGCTCCTGCAGATGCAGCAGCTATTGCGGACTCGATTACGCCATCTGGAAAAAAACTATGGCAGGTACTTCTTCGTCATAATACAAAAACTCTGCTAAGTGATGAGCAAGTAAGTTCAATAAATGTAGAAGAGGCAACGCAATTGGTATTAAAAAATGCAGAAGTACGTAAGGCTATTGCTCCACCGGATACGAGTTTGAAACAGACAGAAATGAACGAACTTGTCGAAGAGAAAAATATAGCAGCAGCTATTGAAAGATTGCAGTCGGTAGACATGCCAGAGCTAGGAGGTATTGCAGATTGGGGAGCTGTTGGAACAAAGCCTCTAGGTATAGCAGGAGTAAATGACGATATATCTAACCTTGCTGCTGCAGTAAATGGTACACCTATAAATATGGATAGTATTGGAGTAACTGGCTTTGATGTTAGTGCAGATCCAGCAATAAGATCTTCACAAATTTCGAGCTTTAATGCTCAGTTAAGAGATAAAAAAAGAGAGTTAGAGGAAATTAATCAAAAAATGCAGCGTTATAGTAGTGTTCTGGCATCAGTTATAGAAGACATTCGTACTGTTGAAGATCGAAAAGCATCTGGTTCTGGAATGGAGGTTCTTGCCATGTTCCCTGGTGGAATTGGAGCTGGAGTTTCTCCGCTAGATACTGCATTTACTAAAGCACGTACTCCAGATGTTATTGCAAATCAATTGCGAACAGTGCTTACACTTCGCTCATCTGCGAGTGAATACGATGCGGATATCGCATCACGAAGAACAGCGATTGATAATGCTGGAGATAACCCAGATCAACTCACTGGTCGCGAAGCAGTACTTAAAGTATTTGATACACATAACAGACAAGTACAGAGACTGGATGCTCGTAGATCAGAAGAGGCGACTCACACTCGCTATGCACGAAACGAAATGAATAAAGAAGAGCACGATGCAAAAGACGAGGCTGTTGATGACCTTATCGGAAGGGATCAGAGACTTGGAGAGAAGGCAGGTAATATTGGTCACAATATTGGTCACGGAAGTCCTCAAAGCATTATCTGTAAACTTGCCGAGTCAGATGCTATTGGTGCATCAACCTCAGGTACACGGAGAATAAAATGGTTAGGAGGACGAGGTAGGGATGCTACTCCAAAGTGGTCAGAGCTTTCTTACCCTCGATTGATTACAGCATTCGCAGCAATGCGATCTCTTAAAGATAACACTGGTAGTCCAATCCATTTGCGTAATACAACGTATTACCAAAACCAAATGCGCATTATTACAAACTTACTTACAAGTAAGCACGCAGAACAAGTGGAGCGAGACTTCGCAAGAGAACCAGAAAGTGAAGACCAGCGCCAAGTACGCAAAGGACAAGGAGAGCGTAACCGCAAGCAACGACTTGTTCGATTACTTATGCACAACGAAGTGCCTTCTACATATACAGAAAGAGCAAACAGTGCAATTGCAGAAGCTGCAGGAAGGTGTAACAGAGTTCGCAGGGCAACAGCAGCTACATACAATTGGACAAAAGACTTTACCGTAAATCGTGCAAAAAATGTCTTCCTTGGAGAAGGTTCTAAGCTCAACCCGATTACCTATCCTGCAAGAACAGTTAAAGGAGTAGGAAAAGGGGCGTGGGCCTTCCTTAATTCAGAAATCTAATCATGCGAAATACTTTTCTATATAACCGGCCAATGAACATGTTCTCTGAGAAGAGACTATGTCGATTTGCAGGAAAAATGGGAAGTGGACCAGAGTCACTCAAGGATGTGTACGAAGTTGTACGCAATCACGAGAAGCTCGAAAACAACACAGACTTGCAGGCAGCGTTAGACTTTTACGATAAGCCACTAATGCGTACACAGTTCCCTGAGTTTACGAGCCAGTCACCAGAGAGGCCATACATGATCGCACTACTCCTTAATGGAATGGTTGATACCAAGGTCCCGCCTGGAGAGTCACCAGATTATTCAAAGATAGAACTTAAGGATATTGACCCAGCAGATCCATTCCAATTTATGGAAAAATATGGGTCAGATCCTACAAAGATGGGAGCATTTCTCCAGTCATTTTTACCAGTAGAAATTCAAGAAAGCATTCTACCTAATGATGGCACAGACCCGAACTACGTCCAAAAACTTGGAAGCCGGTATTCTTCAATAGTAGGAGATGCACGAATAAATTTCCGTTCTGGTAAAGAAGTAGATAATTCACTCTTTGCAGTAGTAAACATGGCTTGGATGAGACATATTCAGCAAAAAATACAAAAAGACATGAAGAGGTTTGGAATTCGTGTGAAAGGCAAAGAAATGGAATTCGCTTCTGATAGAGCAAGAAAAACAACACTAGACGATGTGCTTACACGAAGGGAATACTTAACGCTTCTTAGCCAAGGTACACAAGATGTTACTGCGGCAAAATTCTCTTCTGACACCGACCTATTAAGGAAGGCGAGAGACAAAAGAAGTCTAAGCAAGCGTACCGGTGGTATCTTTACAGACATTTCAGTCTCTAAATACGGTCCAACAGAAACTCTTAGTCAATTTGGTGTTGAGATAGGAGAAAAAACTCGTCAGAAATATATCGATTCACGTACAGGTGTCCGTAGAGATTCCGTAGGCAAGGTAATGCCAAGCGATGAACCGGTAACATTTGTACCGTCTGCTGCTCAATGGCCAAGACGCCCAGCAGATGCGTATGTATTTTTGAATGAACACATGCCAACAGTGCGCGAGAGCTCTAACTTTATCTTCTTGCGATCTCTGGAGTGGCATTACGTATTAACAGCGGAAGAGAAGAAGACAAAAGGAAAGCCAAAGCCTCTTATGTCTATTGAGAATACCGATGCAGCCCTAGCTCTAGTGTCTAAAAGCCTTACAGACTACGAGGCAATTATGACAGAGAGCAACAGGCAGATCGTAGACTTTAAAGAAGACATGACCGTAACCCAGAAAGCTGAGGAATTTATGTCAGGGTCTTGGGAATATATGAAAGACTTCTCTTCACATCCACTTGGATCTTCTCTTATGTGGGTCACAGCAATTGTTGCTGCACGTGGATTGATGAATGGTGTATTTAAAGGAAAGATGAAAATGTGGAAGTTCCTCCTTGTTGGTGGTGCTGCAGTGGGTATGTACCAACAGCACAGTAAAGGAAGAGCGTATTGGGATTCTGCACTCGATGCATACGATAAAATGCTCGGAAGAGAGTCACTCTTAGATCCAAAGGAACGCACACTTGCTAATTACTGGCTTCGTGAACTACGAGAAGTAAAAGGTGCCCCAGGACAGTTCGATGAGCTTACTCCACAAAAAGAGCAGCTGTCGCTTGCTCTTATGGGTCAGGTTCCTGTGGATCAGACGCTAGATTTCTATAACAAGTGGAGAGTATACAGAAATAATCCTGATGGAAATCCACCAGAGCTTCCTATCGATTATTACGAATTCCTAAATCACTTTGGTCACGACGCTACAGAAGAAGAAATAGGAGATGCGTTATATCTCACTATGGAAAAGTTCTTTACAGAGCGTGGACAGATGGCAAAAAGAGAATTGCTGCACTTAGATATTCCAGGTGGAATGTACGGAGATGCAGGATTGGGATACGCGTACATCAGAGAGAAGTACATGGAAAATAGATTGCATGAACGTCTCCTAGAAAACATGGGTGTAAAAAGAGAGGTACTTATGGACCCTAGTTTTGTAGGAATTATGAAAGGAGATATCGTAATGACAGACAAGGAAATGAAAAATAAGTTCCCAGAAATTTTCAAGCTCGTTAAAAAACTCCGAGTAGGAACTGATGCTGAGCGCAAGAAAAATATGGATGCGCTACTCTTCTTTATTCGATTCTTAGAAACACGCGAGTCCACAATTCCAACTGCAGGTTATCCATTTAACCACGTGTTCTTTATGGAAGGAAACCCAGAGACTATGGCTCTTATGGATGCAGAAGGTGCAAATAAAGCGAGTCTTTGGCAGCGAATTTTCTCATGGGGAAGTGATGTTCCTCCAGATATTCCAGCAGGTTCTCCAGGAGGATCAGGAGCAACAGGTGGTACAGGAGGAGGTAAAACTGCTAGTCCAAAAGCAGCTCCAGCACCTAGTACCAAGGGAGGTAAAACCGCTAGTCCAAAAGCAGCTCCAGCACCTAGTACTAAGGGAGGTAAAACCGCTAGTCCAAAAGCAGCTCCAGCACCAAGTACTAAGGGAGGTAAAACCGCTAGTCCAAAAGCTGCTCCAGCACCAAGTACTAAGGGGGGCAAGACCGCTAGTCCAAAAGCTGCTCCAGCACCTGGTACTAAGGGGGGCAAGACCGCAAGTCCAAAAGCTGCTCCAGCACCAAGTGTAGCTCCAAAAAGTACTGCTAGCCCACGTTCGATTCCGTCTTCAGGTGCTAAGAGCGCAACTTCTTCACCATCAAGTGCTGCAACTACTGGAGCGAAGAGAACAACTTCTTCACCATCAAGTGCTGCAACTACTGGAGCGAAGAGAACAACTTCTTCACCATCAAGTGCTGCAACTTCAGGTGCTAAGAGAACAACTTCTTCACCATCAAGCGCTGCAACTACTGGAGCGAAGAAAGTAACATCAGCACCATCGAGTTCTGCTACCTCTGGAGCGAAGAAAGTAACATCAGCACCATCGAGTTCTGCTACCTCTGGAGCGAAGAAAGTAACATCAGCACCATCGAGTTCTGCTACCTCTGGAGCAAAGAAAGTAACTACTGCACCATCAAGTTCAGCAACCTCTGGAGCGAAGAAAGTAACTACTGCACCATCTAGTGCAGCTACGAATGCTCCTAAGAGAAACACAGGATCTACTGCAAGCTCAGCTACTAATGCTCCGAAAACAAACACTGGCTCACCATCGAGTTCTGCTACCTCAGGTACTGGGAGACAAAGGCCTAACCCATTTGGTACAGCTAAGATAGAAGATGATGAGTAAGTAAGAGGACATAGTAAAACAGCGCCATCTTTCGATAACGCTGTTTAGGTTGTTCCGGTAGGCCCGGGCACAAGTGCCAGGGCCTTCAATTTGCGCCGCACATTGCGAGCAAACACGACTACGTCGTAGGAGCAGCGGGTTTAGACGCTGCCGCCTTCAAAGCATCTTCAACGGCTGTTTTAAGAGCCTCGGCTGCTTCGAGCTTTGCTGCTGCTGCTTCTTCTGCTGCTTTGTCTTCGGCCGCTCTCACGGCTACTGACACAGCATCTTCCACAGCTTTTGCGGTTGCTGCATCTGCATCGGCCAACGAGGCTTCTGCTGCTGCAGCTTCTCTCTTCGCGATTTCGACTTTGTTCAGATCGAATACTTCTCCACTGGGTCCGTTGCCGGTCCCGTAGAACACGCCTACGCGTGAAGCTCTTTCGAAATCTGGAACATTCCACTTACCATCAGTTGGTACGTGGTAGAACACTTTGCTCTTGCGAGCCATGGGGTCGTTGTCGAAGTAATCGACGTTTACGGTGACCCACTGGAACGTTTCGTCCACTTTGAACGTAATAATTCCTGTGTCCCAATCCATGTCGGTCAGCTCCGGTTCCTCAACGACCGCTCGCGCACCACGGGGGGTTACGAGATGTCGATAGGAGGCGAACTCGTCGATGCCGACGAGTCTGAACATGGCAAATGCGCCAATCATCAGTGCTCCGAAACCTAACAGGACTGATCCGTACCATTCCATGTGGGCCTTATCACTCGAGGTGATTTTGATCCCACCGATTCCAGCGATACAGCCGAAAATTCCTATGATCAGGAACAATTCCAGGGACTTAAGCAGTCCGAGGACTGTACCACTGCCTGTTTGCCATGTAGCCCGATTCCAGTACGGAAAAAGGATAGCAAGGACAAACAGAGCAACTGCGATGCCTGTGAGACACCATTGGACTTTTCGAGCCTTCTTGGTGGCTGCGGCTTCAGCAATTTCTTCTGCGGTCAGGGGGGTAGCGGGGGTAGTCATCGTTCGAATTCCTCAATCAAGTGTCTAGAGTCTGCGGCGTCGACTTTTGTCGACTAAATACCGCTTTTTCGCCTGTACTGCATACACAACGCACGTCAAAAATGCGCTCCATGCAGTACAGTTAGAGAGAATACAAATTGTGAAGGATCAACTACTATTATTATACACTATCAATAAATTATGTCAATACGACAAAAAGAGCTTAAAAGTATGGTTTTAAGTACAAAAACGGCGTGGAGGGGACAATCCACGCCAGAGACTCGCAAGAAGCAAGTCTCGAAGAGTTAACGCCAAACGTACGCATTCCGGTACCAATAGTAGTGCCGGTTATAGTACGAATTAGGTCGGTAGGCACTATGCCTCCAGAGCGAGCTGTTGCTCCAGACCCGACCGTTGTGTGGGCAATCGTAATACATACGACCTCCCAAACTGTACACGCTTCTTGTCGCGGTTCCACCGTTGCAGTGGCAGCTGATACTTCCGCATCGTTGCGCCGTAGTTCTGTGATTCACCGTACCGGAGTGGTTATGCTGCACCGTTCCGGTCGTGTGCGTACGCGTGTAGTTGTCGATCTTCGTGCTGCGATGACTACTGGCGTAAGCGTCTGCCTTCGCGATGACTTCGCGACGGGTTTCTGTTCGGCTGTGTCTCACTCGTTTGCCGAACTGCTTGAGTTGCTCTTGACCGCCTGTAAACAGCTTTCCGTCGACAATTGGAATTTCGATAGAACTCCCTTCGACATCATGGGTTGCTCCATCGTTTTCGCTCGGACCGCTCCAACTGGATCCGACCGCTCCGTGTCGTATGACGATCTTGTAGACGGGGTCTTTTTTTGCCGCCTGGGCGGAAGACCCGGTAGCCATCGAACTGACGACGGCACAAAAAATACTCAGTTTCAGTAAGTGTCGCATAACGACCTCCTCTTAGGTTGTAGATTGTTTCCCCCCACGCTTTACCAGCTCCGACTTGTTCCCCAACAGTCGAAATTAATAAACTATGAGGACCAGTTGCTCAGAACCAGTATTCGTGGGAAGCAGTGCAAAAAGCACTGTCAGTGCTGTTAAAGACCCTGTATTAGTGGAGTAGAATATCATATTATGCAAAAATGTCAATTACTAGAATACTTCTAAATAGCTTTTTAAGGACAAATTTGCATTTTACGCCCCTTCCTATAAGCTCTGTTCGACTATGGCTCAGCTCATCCTCTCAGACGGCACAATTTTCGAAGGAGAGGCTTTTGGTGCAAAAGTAGATTCCGATGGAGAAGTTGTCTTTAACACTGGAATGTCTGGATATCCAGAAAGTCTGACAGACCCCAGTTACAGAGGTCAGATTCTTACGTTTACGTATCCGCTTATTGGAAACTACGGAGTACCAAGCGAGGAGAAGAATGAATGGGGATTTAGTAAGAATTTTGAAAGCGAGAATATTCACGTGCGTGGAGTTATTGTCTCTCAGGTAAGTGATGACTTTAGTCACCACACTGCAGTGAGCTCTTTGCAAAACTGGATGGAGCACCACGGGATTCCAGGGATTACTGGAATTGATACAAGGGCGCTCACGAAGAAGCTAAGAGAGCATGGAGTAATGCTCGGACGCATTGTGCAGTCAGAAACCTCAAGCTCTGCAGAAATTGCTGATCCAAATGAGATCAATCTTGTTGCAGAGGTTAGCTGCAAAGAGCCAGTGACGTATGAACCGACAGAGAATAAGCAGCAGGCATCTATCATCTGTTACGACTGTGGAATCAAAAATAATATCATCAGAAGTTTCTTAAAGCGTGGAGTAACGGTTCACCGTGTTCCATGGGATTTCGATCTTGCAACTTCAAATCTCGAGTACGATGCAGTGTTTATCAGTAATGGACCGGGAGACCCGAAGCAGTGCGGTAAGACGATCGAAAATATTAAGTGGAGTATCGATCAGAATATTCCTACTTTTGGAATTTGCTTAGGCAACCAGCTACTTGCACTTGCGATAGGAGGGGACACGTACAAATTAAAATACGGACATCGCGGATGTAATCAACCATGTATCGAACATGACACCCAAGGAGGCGAAACCAAAAAATGTATTATCACATCGCAAAATCACGGGTTTGCGGTTTCAGAAAAATTACCAGAAGGCTGGAGGCCATGGTTTACCAATGCAAACGACCAGACAATGGAAGGAATTCGCCACGAGTCTGGAAAGTTCTTCTCTGTACAGTTCCACCCAGAATCTACTCCAGGCCCTGAGGATGCAGACTATCTGTTCGATGAATTTTTGAAGGTACTTCAAGTGGAGCCTGTTGCTGTATAGTACGAGCATGCCTACACCAAGTTTTACCTTCGAATGCATCAGCAATACTGTCATCGCGGAGAATATTCATGAACTCGAATTTACAAAGCCAGAGGGGATTGAATTTACAGAGGGTCAGTTCTTGTTATTAGATGTTCCACTTATAGGAAACACAGAAGACATACAGCCAAGAGCATACTCAATTGCCTCTAGTCCAAATGATGAGACTCTTCTTTTCGTCATCAAACTTGTTCCAGATGGCAGAGCAAGTACGTGGGTAAAAGAGGAGGTCAAACAGGGAACGCAAACACGCATTCAATGTCCGTTTGGAAAATTTGTTCTCGACACAGAAACTTCCAAAGAATACGTAATGATGTGCACCTCAACAGGAATCGCTCCGTTTAGATCTCAACTCAGGACTATCTTGCCCAAGGGGGAGACTCGAAAAATAGATCTATTCTTTGGATTGCTCAATGAAGAAGAAATTTTCTGGGAAGAAGAACTGAAAGAGCTTGTAAATCAGTATCCTAATTTCTCGTATCACATATCAGTAGGGGACCCGGAGAGTAGCTTCGATGGATTTAAGGGATACGTACAGCAACACGCAGCTGAAGTGATCACAGATTTTAGTAATAAGCAGATCTATATTTGTGGAGCTCCTATTATGGCTAAGTCTGTAAAACAAGAAGCGATCGAAACTTGGGGAGTCGCAAAAGAGGACGTGCACATGGAAGGTTTTATCTAAAGCGTTACAGCACCCGACTCAATACTCTGCAGTAACTTCGGATATTCCTCTTTCTCTAGTGCTTGAATTTTTTGTTTAAGGGAATCTTCCGTCTCACCTTCTTCTATTGTACACTTTTTTTGTACAAGTATTGGCCCTGTATCTACGCCTTCATCGATAATGTGGATCGACATTCCACCCTCTTCATCACCACTTTCAATTGTATCTTTTATCGCATGCCCACCTGGGTGCTTCGGGAGAAGTGCTGGGTGCACATTGATGATGCGGTTAGCCCATGCAGTCACAAACCATGGTGATAAAATAAACATCCAGCCGAGAGCTGCGATGAGTGTATGGTTATCAGCACCTAAATCTTTACAGGCTTGGTCGATCCGTTTGTCGTAATCCTCTCGTTGCTCACCGTCTATTTTTTCCACAATAGCAACAGGCCAACCTGCTTTGTTTGCTTTTGCGACACATTCTCGATCTTCTTTATCGGATACAAGACCCAAGCATTCCATTGTTAAACTTCCATCATCGACCGCTTCCATAACGGCCTGCATTGTTGTGCCACGAGAAGAGGAGAGAATAATAAAGTTCATGTGGTCACTGTACCTTCAAATGACGCCGTGATAAATATCTTTCTCGCGCTCTATGCCTTCTACCCATCCAGAGAAATCATTCATCGAAATATCATGCCCTCTTATTATTACTGCAGGAGTAGATTGATTTGTATTTCCCATAATAAAGTTCGCTGCAGTCGCCAGCTGATCTGCAATCGCTTCTTCGGTGACACTCATCGCATTGCCAAATAAATCAGGCTTTCCGATCATTGATGCAAATGGATCTAACCCGCTAACAGTGAGCGCAAAAGAAATGACACCTTTTCGACGAGGAGATAACCCTGAGTCTGTAACTATCACCCCAACGTTTCCTCCCAGATCTTCTCGTAGTTTCTTCGCTGACTTCACAGGATCTGTTGGCCAACCAATTACGTGGCCCTCTTTGACATTACTTTGGTCTAGTCCTGCATTCGGAACCAAGATAGAACCCTCTTTCATTCCATCGGGTTTAAGTTCCGTAAGCACAATGCCACTTACTGATTGAATAACCTTTCCATTCATTCGCGCAGTCTCATCTAGGACCACTTGATAATACGCACCTGGTTTACTGTGTGCTTCTCCGAGCTGCGCAGCTTCTGAAGATACTGTCACATCATCAAGATGAATTGCCGCACCTTCTACTGTCGCAATGGCCTTAGATGATACAACAACAATATCTCCATCAGCAATATCACCTGCACTCATTAGTATACTTGCAAGATCATCGCCTGCTTTGAGAACCTGTGTAGTGATAGGGAGAAGTTCCATGAGCTCTATCCTAGCTACCAAAGCTTCACTGTGTCTTCTTGAATGAGGAGAATATCGCGCTCGACTTCTTCGGTGCTTAAGTTTACTTTCACAAGATCCAGCTTCATTTGTACCCTAGAAGGGTTATGCAAGACGATAGAATCTGGAGCCTCCGGCACACGGAAAGAAATACCTGCCCGAGGCGGGAGCTTCCACCTCGTAAACCCGAGTGAAGGAGTTTCTGATGTTACGGTGTGGATCGGTGCGTTCTTTACTTCACGACGTACCCACGTGCTCGGCACGGAGATAAGAATAGTTTCTCCACTCTCAGAGAAAAATTCTACGGAAGCCATCTCTTCTAATATGCTTACTTCAAGAGAAAGAGAAAGTGGCTTGTCGTGTTCGATACCGATGTCGACAACTGTTCCACGAAGATTCCCAAGAAGGGCAGGAGCAGAAGAAGATGATGCAGCAAGAACCACGACGGCCAAAAGTCCAACGCTTGCAGCAGCGCGGTTTGTGCCAAGTCTTATAGAACGAAGTGATTGCAACATGCAGTAATTCTACCAGATAAGTCGCAGTAATTTTCTCCTTTTAATTCTAAGTTTATGGTATACTTATACAGATGGAACTAGACCCTCACACCCTCCAAAAAATACTCGATCGCATAAAGCAGCAAATGCGATGTCCTCAGTGCGGTAAAACCGTCCCGATCGACTTTGCATCTGTTCGTGTTGTGTCTGAAGACGCAATGCTTCTTCAGTTAAAATGTGATAGTTGTAACGCATTTATTGTGTTGCACGCTTCTTTGCAAGGTGTTGAACAAGTAAAGGCACAACTCAAAGAAGAGGCAGAGGAGGCAGGAGAAGAAGTGGTCAACGCATCGTCAACATTAGAAATGAGTAAAGAAGAACTTTCTACATTGAGCGCAGCACTCGAACAGTCTGGTGGTTCGTTTGATAAGCTCTTCGAAGAATACGGTTCAGACTCTTAATGTGTTCAAAAGATCACTCCTTGTTTTGGCATGCATCACTCTCACAGCTTGTGAAGAGGGCGATATAGCTATCGGTACTATTAAAGATTACGGAACAACAGCATCCGGTAGTATTAACGATGCAATCAAAACAGGAAAGTCAGTGACTGACGGTGTTGTAGAGATGATCGAAGATGCAAAAAAGCGCATAGATCAGGTACAAAGTGGGGTTAATTTACTGATGCAAGGTAAAGAACTTATTGAAGAAGGAGTGTCTGGAGAGGAACAGGAATAGAAAAAACCGTTATATTTTCTTGCAAACAGGTGGGTTCTCCTTATAATTGGCCAGAAATCACCGAAGCGAACTCACTGGGATAGAAGACCAGACCGAGGATTGCTGCGGTATTCTGTATATGCATTTTTTCCACTCTCACTATGTCAGGTCCAATTAATTCCGGTAAGAAATCCTCCGCTACAGACAGTTTTGATGCTGTAGCTCTTTCTATCGCTTCACCAGAAGATGTACTCTCTTGGTCACGCGGTGAAATTACCAAGCCAGAAACGGTCAACTACCGTACGCAGCGCGCTGAGCCAGATGGGCTTTTCTGTGAGCGTATTTTCGGACCTACAAAGAACTTCCAATGTTTCTGTGGAAAGTATAAAGGAGTGCGATACGCAGGAGTGGTTTGTGAGAAGTGTGGTGTAGAAGTTACACGTTCTATCGTTCGTCGTGAGCGCATGGGACACATCAACCTTGCAGTTCCTGTTACACACATCTGGTTCCTCCGAAGTTCACCATCTCGTGTGGGACTTCTTTTGGACCTTCCTATTAAGACACTCGAACAGATCGTATACTTCGCAGCCTACATTGTTGTAAACGTAGACCTTGAGGCAAAAGAAGTAGTGGATAAAGACTTGGCATCTGTAATGGAGCAGCGCCAAACGCAACTCAAGAAAGAATACGAACAGGCAAAGCAGCAATTACAAGAAAGCTCTGCAACACGTGACCAGCTTGATGCACTCGATGGAGAGTTCGCCAACAAGATGGACTCACTAAAGGCAAACCACAAAGAAGCACTAGACGACCTAAAGAACCTTCACATTGGTTCTGTACTTTCTGAGCTTAAGTTCCGTGAGATGAACATGAAGTTCGGACACGTATTCCGCGCCGGAACAGGAGCGGAGTCTCTTAAAGAAATTATTATGAATACAGACATGGAGCAGATGCTTGAGCGTCTTCACAAAGAGCGCCAAGAGTCTTCTGGTCAAAAGCTCAAGAAACTCATGAAGCGTATTAAGTTAGTATCCTCTCTTATTAAGGCAGGTATTAAGCCTGAGTGGATGATCTTAAACCGTCTACAAGTTATCCCACCAGATCTTCGCCCTATGGTGCAGTTGGATGGTGGCCGATTTGCAGCCTCTGACCTTAACGACTTGTACCGAAGAGTTATCAACCGTAACAACCGTCTAAAAAAACTCATGAGTATCGGTGCTCCAGAAGTTATCTGCCGAAACGAAAAGCGAATGCTTCAAGAAGCGGTCGACACATTGCTCAACAACTCAGCTCGTGCAGGAAAGACTCTCTTTACTGCAGGAGACAGGCGTAAGCTCCGTTCTCTTTCTGATATGCTTAAAGGAAAGCAAGGACGTTTCCGTCAGAACTTGCTTGGTAAGCGTGTGGACTACTCCGGTCGATCGGTAATTGTTGTTGGTCCTTCTCTCAAGCTTCACCAGTGTGGTATTCCAAAGGGAATGGCTATGAAACTCTTCAAGCCGTTTGTTATTGGAGGGCTTATCCGAGATGAGCTTGCCTACAACGTAAAAGGCGCTGAGCGCATGGTGCAAGAAGCAGGAAAAGAAGTATGGGATATCCTCGAAGAAGTTATCAAAGAAAAGTACGTACTCCTTAACCGTGCTCCAACTCTTCACAGACTTGGTATTCAGGCTTTCCAGCCTCAGCTCATTGAAGGTAAAGCGATTCAGCTTCACCCACTAGTGTGTGCTGCGTTTAACGCCGACTTCGATGGAGACCAAATGGCTGTTCACGTTCCACTGTCTGATAAGGCACAACTAGAAGCCAAAACTCTAATGGCTGCAAACACCAACCTTCTAAAACCATCTGCTGGTGAGCCGGTAATTAACCCTTCACAGGATATGGTGCTTGGGTGTTACTTCCTTACACAGATTCACAAAGGAAAGAAGGGTGAAGGAATGACATTCGCTAACACAGATGAAGCTCAACTTGCGTACGACCTAGATGTCGTCGACTTGCAGGCTATCATTAATGTTCGTCTTAAAGACGCAGAAGGAAAAACAGAAATCGTCGAAACATCTGTTGGCCGTGTTATCTTAAACAGCATCCTTCCTGAGGAGCTTGCTTACGTTAACCAAACTTTGAGAAAGAATGATATGAGTAACCTGATGGCAGAAGCACTTCGCCTAGCAGGACCAGAGAAGACTGTAGTTCTTGCAGACCAAATGAAAGATATGGGATTCAAGTTTGCAACAATGTCTGGTGTGTCTATTGCTGCTTCTGACATGATCGTTCCAAAAGAACGTGGAGAATTACTCGAAGAGGCAAACGAGAAAGTACGTCACATTAACAACCACTACTGGAAGGGTCTCATTACTGCAGAAGAGCGATATCAGCATGCGATTCGTGTGTGGGCTGCTACCAAGAATGAGATTAGTGCCGTGATGGTAAAAAGCTTCTTGAAAGATGATGAAAACGATATCTCTTACGTTATTGACTCCGGAGCTCGTGGTAACTGGGGACAGGTCACACAGCTCTCTGGAATGAAAGGACTCGTAGCCAGTCCATCTGGACGAACAATTGAGCTACCGATTCAAAGTAACCTTAAAGCTGGATTCTCTGTACTTGAGTACTTCATCGCGACGCACGGAGGACGTAAAGGTAAGTCCGATACAGCGCTTAAGACTGCGGAAGCTGGATACCTTACACGTCGTCTTGTTGATGCCGTACAGGATATCCTTATCCGTGAACACGACTGTGGATCCGAAACGACTCACATTATTACTCGTGAAGATAGTGAGCGTATTGGAGAGAAGTTCGAAAGCCGAATCTTCGGACGTATCCTTGCTGCTGATGTTGTCCACAAAGGAAAAACTATCGCTAAGCGTAACGATCAAATTGATGCAATCTTGCTCAAAGAAATTTCCGGACAAGAAGTTCCAGAAGTTGCAGTGCGCTCTCTTATGACATGTCGAACAAGAAAGGGTGTCTGCCGTATGTGTTACGGTTGGGACCTCGGAGATAACTCTATGGTAAAACAGGGAACACCTGTTGGAATTATCGCTGCGCAGTCCATTGGTGAGCCTGGAACACAGCTTACTATGCGTACGTTCCACATGGGAGGAGTAGCTGATGGTGCGGATATTACACAGGGTCTAACCCGTGTAGAAGAGCTCTTCGAAGCAAGAAGCCCACGAACACCTGCTATCTTGAGTGATATTGCTGGAGTTGCGAAGATCTCACGCTCTGGTTCTAAAACACTTGTTCACATTACTGAAAAAGATAAAGGAGAAGATAAGTACATGATCCCTACTGGATACGAGATCCTCCTTAAGAAGGGTGATGAAGTAAAAGAGCGAACAGTGATTGCAAAATCTACTTCTGATAAGAGCACTGTTAAGGCAAAGATTGCCGGTAAGATCAGTGCTATCGATGGAAGTATTGTAAGAGTACTGCACGCAGAAATTCAGGATCGTGAGTACGAATTCACTCCTCGTGAATCTCTCCTTATTAAAAACAACGATAAGATCGATGTAGGTCAGCCTATTAACCTAGGTCACTACGACCTTAAAGACCTGCTCGCGAAGCAAGGTTCTTACGCTGTAGAAAACTACATCGTTCAAGAGGTGCAGACTATTTACGCTTCTCAAGGTCAGACAATTAACGATAAACACCTTGAAATCATCGTACGAAAAATGTTCTCAAAGGTACGTATTATCGATGCAGGGGATACAACATTCCTTCCTGCAGAGACAGTAGACCTCGGAGATGTAGAGTACGAGAACGAATTGCTCGCAAAAGAAGGTAAAAAGCGTGCCACCTTCGAACAGCTCCTTCTCGGTATCACCAGAGCTGCCCTTGCTACCGATTCTTGGCTAGCTGGAGCGTCTTTCCAAGAAACCATCCGTGTTCTTGTAGAGGCTGCAACAACAAGAAAAGTCGATAGTCTACAGGGTCTTAAGGAAAACGTGATTATTGGACGCCTTATCCCTACAGGAGAGGTCTACAGAAAGCGATTTGGCTTCGGAGAGGACGAAGAGAGCAACAAAGGAGCTCCACAGGATTCTGAGGCTAAGAGTGCCGAGGAAGCTGTAGTTGAAGCGGAAATAACTGAATAAAAAATTTGTTCAACTAAATAGAGACCTTCAATAGATGGAGGTCTCTTTTGGTATGGGCAAAATGGTCTATTTTTGCTATAATGATCTGATATGTCTAAACAAACACCACTCACAGATACTCAGCTAAACATGCTCGAAATTTACGATGCATTGATGTTTGAGTTCGAACCAGACTTGGTTTCGGACATGATTCCGGAGCTGGACTATATTCATCAAGGTGAATCAAAACAAGAACGCAAAGAAAGGCTCCAGCGATACGCAGAAGCTTTCGAAATGTTTTTTGCTGCGTTTGAAGATATGGCCAAAGGCTGGGAAAGCAATTCCTTGAATATTAAACAGGAAATCGTAAAAGAGTTTGCTCAAGAAGTAGGATTAAAAGAAGAAGATCTTCTCACGTCTATTGAGAAGGAAATTGATGATTCCACTGATAAGTAATTATGCGATTTACACGTTTTCTCTTCGGCAAAAAAATAGATTCAAGTGCGGAGAGACGCATGCTGTTTTTCACTACAGTTGGGGGATCACCAGATGATTTACCAGAAACTCCAGGAGATCCATTTAAACCTTCAGGATCAGATGAGCTTACAAAGAGTCTAAAAAGACTTAAGACAGAAAACACTACAGCTGGGAAGGAGATAGAAATGATTTTACGCGCATGGCTTTCTAAGGCCGAAGGAACAAGTTCCGAAAGTATTGGATTTCACCAGTCAGCAGATGGACGCAGAACAAACGTAACACGTCTGTCCTATGTTAATAATAAGATTATCGCAGCGTTGCAAGGCATTGGTGTGCCAGAGGCAAAGATTTCACAGTATAGAAATGCACTACCTATAAGCAATGATGAGATGGTTACATTGATGGTAGACCAAGCTGAATTTATATCGAGAGAGTCGTATGACACGATGATGGCACAAAGATCAGAACGAACGAGCAACCCAGGCCCTAAAGATAGGCGTCGCATGGAAGCATTGCGAAGAAATATTGCAAGATATGAATCAGGATCACGTAGAGGTGGTTTTCGCAGCAGAGCTACGAATAGTAGGCGAGCGAGAAATGCGAGGCATCAGCTTCGCTTATTCGAAAGTGGTAAAAAGTCTTACGATCCTGTTCATGGCCAAGCGCGAAGTCGCTATGTCAGTGGACGTGGAAAGTTTTGGGAAACATACAGTAGCAATACTGGGAAATGGAGCCGCTCTACAGAAGTAGAACCTGTAGATTTCGCAGCTATTCGTGCGCGACTTGCTATTAGAGATAAGAGTAGTGAGAAGGTGTATGGCACAAATAGTCTTACAGGAGAAACGTACAATAAGAGACAATGGGAAAACTTGCAGATCTTAAGGGGCTGGCGGCGTGATCCAGTCCAAGATGCTCGAAGGCGTAGTGCACGAAGGGTCTCTCACATGATGGGTGGTGAAGCAAATGGATTTGGGTATGACAGGGTAAAGGGAATCATATTTGATCCGGCACGGCGAAAGTTCAATGCAGATTTCAATGCTAAATATGGAACGCATCGTCTCCCAGATCAACGGTGGACAGCGGCGGATGTCGGGGCTACCAGACAAATGCTTATGGCAAAAGCAAGAGGTGCTGATGTAGATTTTAATAGAGGAACTATCGACCACATTGCTCCAGAGCGTCGAAGAATACAGGAAAATCAAGCGAAGAATGCTGCAACACGGCGAGCAGAACTCGAGATTAAAACGGCTATATCACAATATGCAAAAGACATAGGAGTTCCAGCAGGAACAAAAGTAGCAATACGGGGTGGAAATGTATATATCGGTAATAAGCAACAGTTACAGCTTTCTACAAATTATGAATTTGTAGATGGTAAGCCTGTATACACATTTACTATTATCAATCGGTCACTAATTAGTAAAGTATCAGTAGAAGAACATGAAGATAAAAAAACAGGTAAAAAAACACGCTCCTTAAGCAAAGAAGGTTCATCTGCTAGTTATTCAACTTATGAAGAAGCCAAAAAAGCCGGAAGGGACATAGTTACTAGTGATGCATATGCAGAGGTTGAAGGAGGGGGTGAGACAACTCTTTCCGAGGAGGTAATTACCGAAGGTGACACAGAAGAAATTGAACAGCTCACAAAACAGGAGACACTTGCAAATTCCATTCGTCAAAAAGCAGCTCTTGTACAGTCTGCCCTTGATGCAAAAGGAAATATGGAGTCTGCAACAGCAAGACCATGGATGTCTTTCAATCTAGAGTCCAGAAAAGTGATAGTACATATGCCTGGAGAAATTAATGATTACACTATTCTTCTTGATGAAGATGGAGAAAACGTAATTGGTATCTATCAAGGCGCAGACTCATTACTAGATGACGAAGACGAAAATCCATATAATGCTTTCAAAGAGAAGCCGTTAAATGAAGCAAGGGCTACAGAGCTTGTGTCCATGTGGGCAGATTGTTCACGGGTTACAGCTTTGGATAAATTACTAAAAACGCCATCGTTAGGTGATTACAAGCTTGAAAAAGACGGCAATATGAGTTGGCTAGGAAGAGCTGATTTAGTTAATGCATCTGGTGATACCACTTATGAGTTACACGTAGGTGAAACTAACATTGTTATTACTGATATCAATGATAACGATAATAAGTCCGTAGAATTTGCAGGAAAAACAACAGAGCAAGTATTTGCAGAACTCTCTAGCGAGGTTAGCAACCTACCAAAGATAGAACTTGCAGATGATGCTATTTCAAAAGAGCGCATGAATAAAGCATTGGAAGAAAAGCTTAAAGCAGGATCGACTATCGCAGGTTTGCCTATAGGCAAAACATCAGATGATTACACTTTGGGAGAGAAGAACGGGAAGGTAAATCCTCCATATTATTTAATTGTAGACAAGAGCTATATTGCCCTTGTTGATCATGAGACATATGACTCAGAGCTCACTATTCCCTATGAAGGGAAGACAATCGATGATGTATTTACAGAAATTGAGAATGCTCTAAGTAAAAAGCCTGAACCTCAGGAGGCAGGCGATGGCATTAATATAGAAAGTGCATCAAAAGATGATGTAGTTACAGCCTTAGGAAACATGGATGGTGATAACATCGGAAAGTTTACGTTATCAGAATATAGTACTGATGGCACTTCTTTTAATTTAAAGAATGAAGGAGGGAATTATTCAGTAAGTATTAAAGACGGTATAGCCATAACACCTCCAAAGGGTGAGCAAATTTTTATTCCTTTTAGGGGAAATACAGTTACAGATGTAATTGATAAATTTATAAATACAGTAAAAAAGCTTTCAGCACCAGCTCCAGAGACTACAGAAGTAACTACTCATGATATTGGAGAAAAGGTGAGAGTAGGCTTAGAAAATTCCTTGAAGGAGTATGGATGCACCGTAGAGATGAAGCGCCTTGACCCTTTTGATGATTCAGACCAAATAATTACAGTGAAGTCTAAAAAGGGAGATACAACTGTAAGAGTTTCTCAATCTGGTTTTATTGAAAATATCATCTACGAAAAAGAATCAAATGCAATTCAAGTAAAAAGAAAAACTTCTCTAGATGATGTAAGCAATGCATTGATTACTGAAGTTGCAGATCATGTTATAGAAAAGCTACAGCTTGAGAAGAAGGGGGATGAGACTAGCATTCCTGCAGTGCCTCCAGATCCATTTAATCCTCCAGCGGACAAGCCTCTTTCTGACGATGAATTAGCTAAGCTTATCGATAACAATCCAGATGAGCCAGCAGACAAAGCAAAAGCACCTAATACAGATAATGCACCCGAGCCAACAGTTGTGCCGAATGCTCCAGATCCACTTGATCCAGATGCAGCCCTGGCTTCCATCCCTCCTCCACCAGAAGCACTTGAGATAGCACGAAATGCAAAACTTCAAGGAGATATTCTTGTAGCACTAAAGGCAAAAGATACATTTGAAGATTTGAATGTTTCTGATAATGGTGATGATAAAACGTTTGACTTGAACAGAGGTACGTTCAAGGTAGGATCGATTACGGTTGGACAAGAAAAAGTGACTGTGAGTTTTACGACAGGTTTCTCTAGAGAGGTTGCGTATGCAGCTGGAATGAAAGCAGAAAACATTGTGTCGCTTATAGAGGGAATAGTTGATGCATCAGAAAAAAATAACAGCAAAAATTCTCTAGCAGAAACAGTAAGCAAAGAATTAGAAATAAAAGGAGCTTCTGGATATTCTGCAAAGATAGAACAAGATGGAGATGCATTCCTTGTTAACTTTACACATAATAAATATGGAACCTACACTATAGAAATTGCAGAAGATGGAAAAACAATTAAAGGATTTAGAAAAGTAGAAAAAGTGAAGGATGATTCTTATGATCCATCTCGATTCAAAGGAGAAGATTTCTTTACCCTTAGGAATGAAGAAAACGCAGCTTTATCTGAACCAGCACGAAGTATAATTACACACTGGCTCCCAGCGCCTTCCCCAATTCTCGATCAATATATTCAACAGGAAGAACTTAAAGATCAGCTTGCTGAAGAAAAAAAGGTAGAACAGAGAGGTGTGCGTCATGACTCTATGGAGAAAATGATTTCAAGTCAGATTAGCTCAGACTTCGTAGTTTCCGCTTCATTTGTAGACAGTCATGACAGATACACTCTTACAAAAGGAGATCAGGTTATTACGGTAGATACTCAGGTAGATGACAATATGAAAATTGATAACGTAGCAGTAGGTGGCAAGGACATTACTATGGCTACCGGTTCAGTAGAACTCTTTGATATTGCTAAAGTCGTTGCAGAAGTTCAACTCCAAACAGGAAAAAATGCACCACCAGAACCTAATTTGTTTAGTGGTAAAGCTCCAGATGAGGTTCCAGTATCAACGACTGATAACTTGGAAGACCTTCTGAGTATAGATTCAAATACAGGAGAGAGGTTGCCAACAGCTAATGAGAAACCACAGGAGCAAATAGCTGGCAAACCTGTTCCATTGTTCCCAGATGAAATGCCGCCTCCAGCTCCACTTTCTGATAAGGAGGCTCAAGCTACTCTTAATGATTTGCTTTCTCCAGATAAAGATAAGTCCGATGGACCTGATGAAGTAGAGCTTGCAGGTACAGACGGAGAATAAATACACAATTGTACTGATTTTCCTTTACTTAGAGTCTTAGAGGCTTTACAGTCCTTTTCGTCTGATCTTGGGTACCGATAAATGGTGCCATCGGGCGATTCCACGTATTACTATGCCTACCGTTAATCAACTCATCCGCAAAGGCCGTCAAGATAAGAAGAAGAAGAGTAAATCTCCTGCGCTTCAGTACGGCTGGAATGCTCTCAAGCTTAAAAACGTGCCTACTAAAAAAGGAGCACCATTCAAGCGTGGAGTATGTATCAAAGTAACAACAATGACACCAAAGAAGCCAAACTCTGCTTTGCGTAAGATTGCACGTGTGCGTCTTACTAATGGGCACGAAGTGAAGGCCTACATCGGAGGTGAAGGACACAACCTACAAGAACACTCAGTAGTACTCGTTCGTGGAGGTCGTGTAAAAGACCTTCCTGGAGTTAGGTACCACATTGTTCGTGGTGTTCTCGATACTGAAGGTGTGCAGTCACGAAGGCAGAGCCGATCTGCATACGGTGCTAAACGTCCTAAGAAAACTTCTTAACCTCTATTATGTCTACATCTGTAAAACAGTACATTCCAAAGGATTCAGACCTCGTTATCGAGAAGTTTATTAACTGCGTCATGATGCAAGGAAAGAAGGCTACAGCCCGAAAGATCTTCTGGGATGCGATGGATATCATCAAAACTCGAACAAACGATGCTCCTCTAGAAGTATTCAACAAAGCGATGCTTAACATCACTCCTTTGGTAGAAGTAAAGCCAAAGCGTGTTGGAGGATCTGTATACCAGGTTCCTGTAGAGGTTAACCCTAAGCGTCAGCAGAGCCTTGCGATCCGTTGGATCATCAAAGCTGCTCGTGACCGCAAAGGAATGCCAATGGCTCAGCGTCTTGCTATGGAGCTACTTGAGGCATCAACTGACCAAGGAGCTGCATTCAAGAAGAAACAGGATGTAATCCGTCAGGCACAGGCAAACAAGGCCTTTGCTCACTTGGCTAGGTAGTCTCAAATACCGAATATATAGGTTATAGACATATTTTTTAAATATGCTATAATATATTAATGGTTGTAAGACATCTCGAAACACTGGGAGAATCTGGTGGAAAGCTTATTGCAGCTCCAGTAGATAAGCTTGTAAGTGTTATTTCTGGTAAGAATGCTCCAGTTATTCGTCCTAGAGCAGGAGAATTTGCTGGGGATCTCTTAAAGACACCATTTCGCATAGCAGGGACACTCGCTTGGGGCGCCATGAAGGGTTCTGCAAAGCTTGCTTGGGCTGGAATTCGTAATCTACCGATATTTCCGGCGTGGAAGGCTGAGAGAGATGATGTAATGGCTCAATCTACCAAGAAAAGAGATTCCTTAGCAGATTCTATTCAGCCAGGTAAGGAAACCACATAAGTAACTTAAAAAGAAAACAGGTCTCTGTATTGCAATTCAAGCCCAAATTCCTTAGAGTAGGCTGGAATTTTTCCCAATCTAGAACATGGACCTAAAGAACGTACGAAACATTGGAATTATCGCGCACATCGATGCCGGTAAGACAACAACCACAGAGCGTGTGCTCTTTTATACAGGAGTTAGTTACAAGATTGGTGAGGTTCACGAAGGTGAAGCAACCATGGACTGGATGGAACAGGAGCAAGAGCGTGGTATTACTATTACCTCTGCTGCTACCCAGTGTCACTGGAAAGCTGCAAACGCAGAAGGAGAAGAGATCGATTGTACTATTAACATTATCGACACACCAGGACACGTAGACTTTACTGCAGAAGTAGAGCGTTCACTTCGAGTTCTCGATGGAGGAGTTGCCGTGTTCGATGGATCACAAGGAGTAGAGCCACAGTCCGAGACTGTATGGCGTCAGGCAGACAAGTACGATGTTCCTCGTATTGCATTCATCAACAAGATGGATAAAACAGGAGGAGACTTTACGATGTCACTCGGATCTATTCACGATCGACTTTCTAAAGATGCAGTCGCTATTCAACTTCCTATCGGAGTAGAAGGGGACTTTAATGGAATGGTTGACCTTGTACAGATGAAGGCGTTCACCTTCTCTGGTGTTCACGGAGAGATCATGACAGAGATTGATATTCCAGAAGATATGAAAAGTGATGTGAGCGAGTACCGCGCAACACTAATGGAGAAAGTTGCAGAGTGTGACGAGAGCTTGCTTGATGCGTACCTCGAAAACAGCGCCCTTACAGATGAGCAGCTTGTAAAAGGTTTGCGTACCGGAACATCATCAGGAAAGCTTTATCCAGTACTCTGTGGTAGTTCATTAAAGAACGTTGGAGTACAGAAGATGCTTGATGCAGTTGTTGCATATCTTCCATCTCCTTTGGATATTCCAGCAGCTACAGGAATAAACCCAGACAACGACGAAGAGGTAGTGCGCAAGTCCTCAAACGATGAGCCACTTTCTGCTTTGGCTTTTAAAATCGCTACAGACCCATACGTTGGTAAGCTCACGTTTATCCGTGTGTACTCTGGAGTTCTAAAATCTGGAAGCACCATTCTTAACGCTTCTCGAGATAAGAAGGAACGAATCGGTCGTATCGTAAAGATGCACGCAAACTCCCGTGAAGAAATCCAAGAGGTGCAGGCAGGAGACATCGCTGCGGTTATTGGACTCAAAGACACACGTACTGGAGATACACTTTGTGATGAGGATGCACCAGTGCAGCTTGAAAACATTACATTCGCAGAGCCAGTTATTAGTATCGCTGTAGAGCCAAATACTAAGGCGGACCAAGAGAAGATGGGTATTGCGCTACAGAAACTGTCCGAAGAAGATCCAACATTCCGTGTAAAGTCTGACGAAGAAACTGGTCAGGTGATTATCTCTGGAATGGGAGAACTCCACCTTGATATTATCGTCGACCGTATGCGTCGTGAATTTAAAGTAGAAACAACAGTAGGTCAGCCACAGGTTGCTTACCGTGAAACTATTACAGAAGAAATTGATCACGAAGAGAAGTACAGTAAGCAGACAGGTGGTCGTGGACAGTTCGGTCACGTACTCTTCAAGCTTATTCCACAAGAGCCAGGTAAAGGATATGAATTCGAAAGCACGGTTGTTGGTGGACGTATTCCAAAAGAATTTATTAACCCATGTGATAAGGGATTCAAAGAGGCAATGACTCGCGGTATCTTGGCGGGTTACCCTGTTGTAGACGTTAAAGTAAACTTGTACGACGGTAGTTACCATGATGTGGACTCCTCAGAGATGTCCTTCAAGATGGTATCTTCAGTTGGTTTCCGTGAAGCAGCTAAAAAGGCAAAGCCTGTTATCTTGGAGCCGATTATGAAAGTAGAGGTTGTTACTCCAGAAGAGTTCCTCGGAGACGTTATGGGAGACCTTAGTTCACGTCGTGGAATGATTAAGGAGCAAGCAGACCGTGGAACTGCCAAGGTTATCCTTGCAGATGTTCCACTCGCTTCTATGTTTGGTTACGCAACAGAGGTACGTTCTATGACACAGGGTCGCGCGAACTACAGTATGGAATTTGGTCACTACTACAAGGTACCAAGCAACGTTGCAGAAGAGATCATCAAGAAACGCGGAGGAGGTGCAACAGAGGAGTAGTTTGACAGAATAGCTAAATTATCGTAAAGTAAGGAATAGGTGACATGGAGACCATTGTGGTCAAGTCGCCTATTTCGGTCTTTACTAGATGTGCAGAGCGCATCGAATCAGGAGAATAGCATGAAGCTTCATGTTTCAATTACTGCGTTGGTGTGGTTTAGTCTCATCGGTGGAATCATCGGTGGGCTCCCGTTCGTCTGGATTTCAGACCTGCAGGAGGTCATTCCTTTTCACACTGACCTCAAGAACATGCTCGTTGCCATCGTAATGGTGTGCATCGTTGTTGGATACTTACTTGGAGGTGAGGCAATTGCTAGAAGTGATTCCCCAAAACGGAATCGTTGTCGAATTGGCCTCATCTTCGTTGGGCCAATCGCCATTGCATCATTTATCGGTGCTGGCGCATTCATCTTCTAATACTCAACCCTGCAAAGGCTTGAGAGGCCGGCTCGGCTGATCAACAATGTGTTGATTGGCTGGGCTTTTTTTTATAGATTGACACTTTTTGTATTACTGTGACAACACGTTGTAACAAGGTTAGGTTAACTGTACTATTTGTTTGATATGGGTAAGCGACGCTTTACAGAACAAGGTTGGCAGAAAGATCCATGGTTTCGCGGACTATGTAGCGCACTTGCTTCTTGTAATGGTGAAGACGAGATAGCGGAATTTCTCCGAGACCTCGGAAGCCTTTCGGAGTTGCAGTCGTGGAGTGAGCGACTAGAAGTCGCAAAGCTACTTAGCCAAGGATTTACCTATAGAGAAGTCGCAAAACATACAGGAGCAAGCACTACAACAGTGACAAGAGTTGCTAAGTCTATCGAAAACGGTACAGGAGCATATCAAAAGTATTTAATGGGACTACGAAAAGAAGCTGCATTAAATAAATTTGAAACACCAGAGGAGGTAAAGCCTAATAATGGGGAAGCATTGAGGAAATATCTTTAGTTACTTTCTTCTCGTTCATTTTTGCCTTGATGCAAAAACGAACCAAAAAAATCAAGACGAGCGCAGACTCGTGCGAAGCAATAAAAGAAGTATTGTTCTGTGGGCACTTTCAACCAAGCTTGCTTCGCAACTTGGCATTCAAGTGCTAAACACTAGTCATAACCCTATTCTTCGCTCTCAAACAAATGCGCCCGTCTGCCACTGTAGTGTGGACGAAGATTACCCCGCCTTAGGATCTGCTTAGCGACGCAGTGCTAAGTTGCGTAGCAATCTTAGTCCAGGAGCGCTCGGGTACATTCTGTCTTTGCTTCTTCGTTCACATCTGTGGCAAAGATTTTTGGTTACTTTTCATCTGAAAAGTGACAGAGAGAGATATACTACAGACAATGAATCACGAATATTTCATGCACCGCTGCATTGAGCTTGCCCAAAAGGGCAGGGGACTCGTGGGCAATAATCCTCTTGTAGGATCTGTGCTAGTTCGAGAGGGAACTGTTATCGCAGAGGGCTATTACCGCGGAGTAGGAACCGGCCATGCAGAAGTAGATATGATCAAAAATTGTGAACAAGATATACTGCCAACTGATGGGCTATACGTAAATTTAGAACCTTGTTGCCATACCGGAAAAACACCCCCGTGTACGGATGCAATTATCACATCAGGTATCAAAAATGTTTTTATAGGAATGAAGGATCCTGACGAGAGAGTTTCTGGACAGGGGATTGCCGCACTGCGATCTGCTGGCATAAAAGTAACAGGCCCAGTAGCAGGTACGCTCTGCGAGAGGCTCAATAAGGGGTATATCAGTCTTCGGACTAAAAGCCGTCCGTATATCACACTTAAACGCGCTCAGACGCGAGAGGGGGCAGTGGCGAACACTGATGGCACGAAGCTGTGTATCACCTCTGATATCCAAAACAAATGGTCTCACACACATCTCAGGTCCTCCCATGATGCGATCCTTATAGGGGTACAGACTGTAGAGATAGATGATCCTCAATTAACCATTAGAAATATTGATACCAACTCTGAGTTTCAGCCTCTTAAAATTATCTTTGATCCTGAACTTCGCATTAACCGTGATGCAAAGCTTCTTGATAATCGAACTATCATTATTACAGCAAAAGAATCAGAACCTATTGGTGAAACAAAAGTAATTACAGTTCCTCTTATTGATAATCATTTCGATTGGAACGCTCTTTGGCAATATCTGACGACCGACAACCGACAACCGATCACTTCTATCCTTGTCGAAGGTGGATCAAAAACCTGGGAAGCATTTCAATCCGCAGGAATAGTCGATGAAGAAGTTATTCTTATTGGTTAGATTTTAGCGGCAACTCTCTGACCTGCCTTGTACACTCTTTCAAAGAGTCTGTGGCGTAGCGGAAGACGGTGTGATTTCTTGTATCCATCAGTAAATGCTGCAAACCATTTTCCACGGTTGCGTACGGCTTTCATGCTTTCTTCTCTTTTATCGACAACCAAACCAAATTGTCCTCTGCCTGGAGTGCAGCGGCCTTCGTAATACAGCCCTGCTACAGTTCCGCCGTAATAGCGGATACCTTCTCGAACAAACATAGTAGTAAATCGCATTAATCCCTTCCATACAGCTTTGGGTGCACCGCCAGTAAAAATAAAGTAAAACGGTTTTCCTTCTAGTGTTCCTTTTGTTCGAGTCTCAGGATCTAAACCAAAACAGCCCATCCAATCGATAAAGTTTTTTAAGTGAGCTGGAACACCGAAGTTCCAGATAGGAGTAGCAATCAATACACCGTCAGCTTCCTCAATCATGTTCTTTAGTTGTGAATACTGTTTTGGAAATACACAATTATCTGTGTAACAGTCTACGGTGAACTGTGGCAGTTCAAATTCAATAAGCCTCAGCTTTTGTACGTTACAGGCGCAGGCATCCTCAGCTCCTTTAAGAAACATATCAGCTAAAAATTCAGAGTTACTTTGTTTATTTGTACTGCAAACGAGAACAAGGATATTCATAGTGCAATGATAGCAGAGTTTTTCTGTAGGGTTGTAACCTATTTCTCCTTTACACAACTGATACTTTTGTACCGTGACACGACCATTTTTATAAACATCACTTCATGGTACACTTGCTCCCTTTTGCAGTACGCTCAAAAAATATTCAGTCTTTGACAAGACGTATCTGCGGGGTGAAGTAGCCGTTGACCATTCAGCAATACTTCAATATCTTGTGTGGTTGTGAGCCCAGTGCCACAACATAGTGTGTTAACTCCCCACCCCCTTATCATGAACCCCGCTAATGCCTCGTCTTCTATTAATACGTCTGAAACGCAGAACGCGACGAAGGCTAGTAGTGGTATGCGTATAGAACGTATGTTTACTACTCCCGGTAGTGACCCACTAGAACAAGTAACATACGAAAAGCGCACGAGTCGAATCAATAACACAGATGGTTCTGTGGTATTTGAAATGGAAGGTGCAGAAATTCCTGCTGACTGGTCACAGGTTGCAACAGACATTGTCGTAAGTAAGTACTTCCGCAAAGCAGGTGTCCCCCAGTACGACGAAGCAGGCCAGGTACAGAAAGATGCAGACGGAGAGATTATCACGGGGCCAGAGCGTACGGTAAAACAAGTCGTACGTCGTTTAGCTGGTTGTTGGCGCCATTGGGGTCAGCAGTACGGTTACTTTGATACCGCACAAGACGCTCAAACATTCGAAGATGAACTTAGTTTCATGCTCGTGCACCAGATGGCAGCCCCTAATAGCCCTCAGTGGTTTAACACGGGACTGCATTACGCCTACGGTATTACAGGAAAGAAACAAGGACACTATTACTGTGAGCCAGAGAGTGGTGCAGTGAGCCAAAGCCCAGATGCCTACACACATCCACAGCCACACGCGTGTTTTATTCAATCTGTTGATGATGACATGGTAAACGAAGGAGGAATCATGGATCTTTGGGTACGAGAAGCAAGACTCTTTAAGTTTGGATCTGGAACAGGAACAAACTTCAGTAGCCTTCGCGGAGCAGGGGAGCCACTTTCTGGAGGAGGACAGAGCTCGGGGCTTATGAGCTTTTTAAAGATTGGAGATCGTGCAGCAGGTGCCATTAAATCTGGAGGAACAACAAGGCGAGCTGCCAAAATGGTGTGTCTCGACTTAAACCATCCAGATATCGAAGAGTTTATTAACTGGAAGGTAAACGAAGAGAAGAAAGTAGGAGCGATGGCAAAAGCTGGATACGATACAGACTTTAACGGCGAAGCCTACGCGACAGTCTCTGGTCAGAACTCCAATAACTCCATTCGTATTCCTCATAACTTCTTCGAGTCTGTAGAAAAAGATGCCAACTGGAACTTGTTCTGGCGTACAGAACTAAAGACTGCAGAGAAAGAAGGACGCACTGCGCAGCCTAGTAAGGCACTACGGTCTCGTGACCTATGGGATCAAATTGGATACGCAGCATGGGCATGTGCAGATCCAGGGCTTCAGTACGATACAACCATCAACGATTGGCACACGTGCCCAGAGGATGGACCGATTAACGCATCAAACCCTTGTAGTGAGTACATGTTCCTCGATAACACTGCTTGTAACTTGGCTTCAATCAACTTGATGAAGTTTTACGATGCAGAGCACGGAACATTCGAAGTCGATAAGTTTAAGCATGCTGTCCGTATATGGACAATTGTCCTAGAGGTTTCTGTGCTTATGGCACAGTTCCCTAGCAAAGAAATTGCAGAACTTAGCTATATGTTCCGGACACTCGGTCTTGGATACGCAAACCTCGGAGCAATGCTTATGCGCATGGGTATTCCATACGATAGTAAGCAGGGACGGGCAATTTGTGGTGCGATTACTGCCATTCTTACTGGAGAAAGTTACGCTACCTCTGCAGAAATGGCGGAGAAGCTTGGAGCATTTAAAGGATATGAAAAAAACAAGAACCATATGCTCCGTGTTATGCGAAACCACCGAAGAGCTGCGTACGCGTCACCCGATAGTGAGTATGAGGCATTGCACGTTAACCCTGTAGGAATAGAGCAGAACGTGTGTCCTTCCTACATGCTTGAACCTGCAAAAGAATGTTGGGATAGGGCTCTCGCTCTTGGAGAGAAGCACGGATATCGTAATGCGCAAACAACGGTTATTGCTCCAACAGGAACAATCGGCCTTCTTATGGATTGTGATACCACTGGTGTAGAGCCAGATTTCGCTCTCGTAAAATTCAAGAAGCTTGCTGGAGGTGGATATATGAAGATCGCAAACCAATCTGTAAAACCTGCTCTCATTACACTTGGATACAACGAGACAGAAGTAAATGAAATCATGAAGTATGTGATGGGTACATTAACGCTAGAGGGTGCCCCACACATTAACAGAGAGTCACTCAAAGAGAAGGGATGTACAGACCAAGATATTGCGAATATAGAAAAGACCCTTCCAGGGGTCTTCGAGCTCCCATTTGCTTTTAACAAGTTTACCCTTGGAGAAGAGACAATGAAGAGACTTGGCTTTAATGCTGAGCAGATAGAAGATATGAATTTAGATGTGCTTGTGGAACTTGGATTTACGAAAGACCAGATTGATCAAGCGAATACCTACATCGCAGGAAACATGACTGTAGAGGGTGCTCCACATCTTAAAACAGAACACCTCACTGTATTCGACTGTGCAAACAGGTGTGGTAAAGATGGAAAGCGATTTATTTACTACGAAGGGCACATCCGCATGATGGCTGCTGCTCAACCATTCCTTTCTGGAGCGATTTCTAAGACGATTAACTTGCCAAACGAAGCAACGGTCGAAGATATCAAAAATGCATACTTCCTCAGTTGGAAACTCTGCCTAAAAGCAAACGCTCTCTATCGTGATGGTTCTAAAATGAGTCAGGCGCTTAGCAATAAGTCCGATAGTAAAGAAGACAAGAGTGAAGAAAAAGAAATTGAAACTAAGATCATTGAAAAGATCATTACCAAAGAAGCTCCTCGAAGAAGAAAGCTTCCAGACGAGCGCTTGTCTATGACACATAAATTCTCTGTAGCAGGTCACGAAGGATACTTGCACGTTGGTATGTATGAAGATGGAGCCCCTGGTGAAATCTTCATCAAGATGGCAAAAGAAGGGTCTACACTTTCTGGGGTCATGGATACATTGGCACTGAGCCTATCCATGAACCTCCAGTACGGTGTGCCACTTGATGTTCTTTGTGAGAAGCTTGTACACACACGTTTTGAACCAATGGGAATGACCATCAATAAAGAGATTCCAATGGTAAAGAGTCTTATGGACTATCTTGGTCGTTGGCTAGCTCTCAAGTTTATGACAAAGACAGAGGCAAAGCGTTTCCACAATGGAGAGCTTATCGATAAGGCCTATGCCACAGGAAGCAAGAGTAAAGATGCATTTGCTATGCGCTTACCTGTTGTCGATGAAGGAACCTCTGCAGCTACTGATATGGGTAGTGCAGTAAAGGAACACCTTCATGAAGCAGTTGTAGAAGATGAGGCAGGAGCAGACACACTCGAAGGTAAAATCGAGAATGCCAAACTTCAAGGATACACCGGTTCTATTTGTACGGAGTGTGGTTCTACCAAGATGAAGCGTAATGGCTCTTGTGAGCTATGTCTTGATTGCGGTGGTACTTCTGGCTGTAGTTAGGATAGAATCACTGTATGTCTGACTCTTGGCTCGATAAATTACCGGGTACTGCAAAGCAAAAACAAAATGCAAAGTACAAGATGAGTGCTAGGGCGTATGAGAAGTTGCGTCAGAAAGTCGTAGGACCCGAGAAGGCCAAACAAGAAATGCAGAGGAATGAAGCCATGGCACAGATAAAGTTTGGGCTAGAGACAGAGCCTGAATTTCAAGAAGCCTTCAAGCAGCAGATAGAAAAAGATATTGCGCAGCAGGGGATAGAGGCGGTGCTCAGTAATCCAGATATATCAAATGAGATGAAGCAACAGATTGAATCAGGTTCTTTTGATATTGATGTTACTAGTCCTTCAGAAGATGTTCCCGATCAGCTTGTAATCAAGCCAGAGGGGAATGTTGGGGAGAAGATTCCGTTATCTAAGAGTCTGACGGAGTCGTATCTATCGCAGTTGTAGGTCGGCATATTATGATGTCCATGAGGTAGTGTGGGGTAGGTTCATATGTTCTAACGGGTTACCCCTGTTTTTGTTACAGTTAAAAGGCAACAAATAGAACTCCGAATGCCGATGCCCAAAGTAGAAAACGCATAAGTGTGTGGGTAGCAGGTATTCACTATCGTAATTGGTCGAAGTAAATACTGCAAGGGTACATGCCCAAAGAGCCCTTGCCTAAAACAAAAAAGTCGAACACAATTTTATTTCATGTATACAATTTTTCTACGACTTTAAAACAGTTAAGTCATCATCGCAAGCAGCCATGTTTGGGATCTCTTTGCCACAAGCTTCGCAGAGGTGAACGATCATCCAGCCCTTCTTTTTACGATGATCGATGCGGTCTGGTTTCATCATGCTTTTACAGGTTGACGCACGGTCTCCAGGCCCCTTGTCATCTACATGTTTGCTCCATAAACACTTCGGACAGTGGTTTCTGTAGCTGCCATCTTCAAGAGGTTTTACGCTTTCTTTGCAGTGTCCACACTCAAACGGTTCTTGGCGAGCAATAAAAACCATTAGTTATTAAATTTAAAGTGCATCACGTCACCATCTTTGACGATGTATTCTTTTCCTTCTTGGCGAAGTTTTCCTGCGGTCTTTGCTCCTTGTTCTCCTCCGTGTTCTACAAAATCTTCGTAGGCAATCGTGTCTGCTTTAATAAATCCTTTTTCAAAGTCGGTGTGGATAACCCCAGCAGCTTGAGGTGCAGTGCTCCCTTTAAGAATATTCCATGCGCGCACCTCCTGCACACCTGCAGTAAAGTAGGTCTCATACCCTAGGGCTGCGTAGGCAGCGTGGATCAATCTATCGAGTCCTGAGTCTGTCACTCCGAGATCTTCTAAAAACTCCTGAGCATCTTCTGCACTTAAGTCTTGTAGGTCCTCTTCGATCTTTGCAGATATCGTAATGAGCTGATCGTTCTCTGTTAGTCCCATTTCATCCTTTACCTCATGCACACTTACTGTGTGTAGTTCGTTTTCTGCGACATTACAGGCATAGATAATAGGCTTATAGGTAAGGAGCTGAGCAGTCTTTAAGAAGGCATGCTCTTCTTCTGTGACATCTGTTTCTATTGCCATCTTACCTTCATTGAGCACTACTAATATCTTTTCAAATACAGCCAGCTCTTTGATCTTCTCTTTGTCTCCACCCCTGGCAAGGCTTGCCAGCTTATCCATTCTGCCATTGAGGGATTCTAGGTCTGCAATAATCAACTCTGTCTCGATAATTCCCCTGTCTCTATTCGGATCTGTAGACCCTTCGACATGAGTAATATCACCGTCTTCAAAATGCCTCACAACATGGCAGATAGCATCGACTTCTCGAATAGCTCCGAGGAACTTGTTCCCAAGACCTTCTCCCTTAGAAGCTCCTTTTACGAGACCGGCGATATCGACGAACTCTATAGCAGTAGGAATCACCTTCTCTGGCTTCACCATATCAGCGAGCTTTAGCAGCCTCTTATCTGGCACCTCTACAATCCCGACATTCGGTTCGATAGTACAGAAGGGGTAGTTCTGTGCCTCTGCACCCTTAGAACGGGTCAGTGCGTTAAAGAGGGTAGATTTACCCACATTTGGGAGGCCGACGATTCCGATCTGAAGGGACATCTGGGAAAATGTACAGGATTGCCCAATGGTTGCCAAATTATTAGTCGTTTGGGTTGCTAGGAGTACTTGACAAAAACAGGAAAAAGTATAGGATACTACTCCTATGTTCAACAACGATTACGTTCGTCGATTTGCGGCCAGTCTAGCTCTCGTATCCCTTGCCAGCCTTACGGCAGGACAGGCTCTTGCAGCTGGATTCCCAGATACACAGGGTACAGATTATAATGCTGCATTCTCTTACCTTAGTGCACAGAATATTGTACAGGGGTATGCAGATGGACTTGCAAGACCTAACTCTCCACTCAACCGTGTAGAAGCTCTTAAGGTTATCCTTAAAGCAGAAGGAAGCTTCGATACACGTATTGCCCACTTCGCCAAAAACACCCCTCCGGTTCCCCTCTTTACCGATAGCGACCAGACCCAGTGGTATGCTCCGTATATCGAGGCTGCTTACGAGAAGCAAATCGTAAAGGGATATCCAAATGGAACATTTGGTCCTGCGCAGCTCCTTCGTACAGAAGAAGCAGTAGCTCTCCTTATGCGTACCTTTAAAGAGCCAACAGAAGCTACAACTGCAACATTAAGTCCGTATATTGAGAACCAGTCGAACCAGTGGTTTACAGGGCCTATCAATTCAGCCATCAGTAAGAACCTTATTATGCACAAAGGAAAGCTACGACTAGGAACTGCCATTACTCGTGGTCAGTTCTTCGATATGGTCTATCGCCTTCACTCTTCTAGAGCTAATAACAAAGTTGCCTTCGATGGACCAGAGCCAACCGCACCTACAAATGCACCTGCACCCGTAGCACCTGTTCAGCAGGTTACGGCTCCTAATTTACCACCAGTAGTCCAGCAGAATGCTGGAGGATCCACAGGAGTTTCTTCGTTCAATAATATTATTAAACCGTCTCAGCCTGCCAACGTTACCATTGCCCCAAAGATAGATCACCCATACGCCTCCGAGAAGTACTTCTCTATTTCTATGCCTTCAATTGGTGTTACAGATCTTACGATTACACACCCACAAGATGCCGTTTCTAAAGACGGTGTACTGGCAGTACTGAAGCAAGGTGTCGGTCACCTCTTCTCGTATCCAGGTGGAGGAGGAAAGATGATGGTATACGGACACAGCTCTGGATACCCATGGGATGTCTCTGAATTTACAAAGATCTTCCGTCGAATCAACGAGCTAAATCCAGGAGACAAAGTATACGTTACGTATGCAGGAGAGTTGCACATCTATCAGGTAACTCACGAGCAAACTATTATCGCCAAAGATGCCAACAAAGCCTTTATGGATGAGGGAGTAGGAGAAGAGCTCATCCTCTTTACCTGCTGGCCTCCAGATAGTATTGCTCAAAGATACTTGGTACATGCAGTACCAGTAGAGACTATTGCTTTACAGTAATAAAAAAGCCTACCCAATCCTTCGTAAGATCTCTCGATCCACGAACTCTTTTTGGCGCCCGTACGTAAGACGAGAGAGCTGCTTGAATGCTTCTCCTGCTTGGTCGTCTTTTGGATACGTTGTATCCAGCCAAGGTTTTGGCACTTCGATACTAAACGGCCGTGATGGTTGGTTATTAACACTTACCTTCATTGCTCCTTGGAACGCGTCCATGTTTATAAGGTCTTGGTCAGAAAATACTGGGGCCATTTCTTTGGCACACACTTCTGCATCTTGTGGACCAATCTTATAAAACATCATGGTTCCAACGTTACCGAAGATTGCACCCTTCAGGCTGACAGCTCCAGAGAGCTTACTGTCTTTCTCGAGCTGGTCGATATACTGGTGAGCAAGGATGAGACCGAGGCGATACTTACGAGCCTCAGACAGAATAGATTCGATAGAAGGAGTTACGAAGTTTTGGAATTCATCGATATACATAAAGAAGTCTTTACGTTCTTCTTTTGCCAAACGTTGGCGGCGCATAGCAGCTACCTGAATTTTGCTAACGGCAATCATACCAAGAAGCTGTGCATTAATATCTCCGACAAGTCCTTTCGAAAGGTTCATCAGCAAGATCTTTGATTCACTCATACAGTCAGCAATATTAAATGCAGACTTGGTTTGTCCGACAATATTTCGAATGAGAGCGTTTGTATAGAACTGTCCAAACTTCGCGGCGAAGTAGGGGATCATCTCTGCTTTTTCACGCTGTCCTGTTTGGGCCATCTGCTTTTCCCAGAAACTACGGACAATAGGATTTTTGACTTTGGTTACTTTATATTTCTGCCATTCTTCATCCGTAAAGAGTTTTACAAGATCGGTGATAGCACCGCCTTCTTCTTCATCTTCCATAAGAGTAAGACATCCGTTTCTAAAGTAATCTTGAATACGTGGTCCAAAGATTTCTTCTCCAAACATCTTCACCATCATGTTCATGGCATCGAGGGCAACAAGGTCACGCTCTTCAGGTCCTTCTGCCTCAAGGATATTAAGACCCATTGGGCGCTCTGTATCGGCAGGGTTAAAGTAGATCACATCATCAGCACGTTCTCGTGGGATGTACGGAAGTAGGTCTTCTATCAGAGATCCGTGAGGGTCAATAACACAGACTCCTTTGCCACTATGAAAGTCTTGCCGTGCCATGAGCTGGATAATCGAAGACTTACCAGTACCAGTCTGTCCAATAATATAGAAGTGTCTAAATCGATCTTCGTTGGCCATGAAGATTTTCTTCTTCTCTCCACGAACAGTATTCGTCCCAAGATATAACCCTTCATCAGGGATTCCCTTTGGAACTGGTGCTACTTTAAATCGTTGCCACTTAATCATATCTACCTTGTTATATTTAATGTTTGGTAAGTGGAAGAACGTTGCTAGCTCAGCAGTCCCCACGAGCATCTTCTTATACATCAGCCATTGGCCAATGCTTCGGCGAGGGCTTCTGCGGATAAATCGTTCTACGATCTTTCCTTTGCTGCTCATCTGTGGTCGCTTAAAACTATTACCTCGCACAACATCAAACTGTGCAAATGCAGTCACAATTCCTGCGAGAACATTTTGCGCTTTGACTGCTGTTTCTGCAGACCCAATTGTACGAATGCTGCAGTAGTATCCTGGGTTGAGTGCTTTTTCATCGAGCATCTTACTGCGTTCTTCTTGTACTTGGGTTACACGGTTTCCTGTTGCATCGTTTGCACTATCAAGGCTGACTACTTCTGAAGTCTCAGAAGAAGTAAGAAGAGAGAACACCGCGCTCATCCAAGAAACAGGGTTGTACCATTTGGCGTGTGTCTTCTTTGGGTTGATCATTTTTACAGCTGCTTTCTGTAACTTTTTCTGCCAACCAGATGCAGCAGGTCTAATCACAAATTGCACTGCAGCCCCTTCATCATCTTTGAGTTTAGAGAATGCATTGGTAATAGCATTGAGGGGATCACTCTTCATCTCTGCATATGTCCTAAAGCTAAAGCTGTAGTCTTCGGCAGGGAAAAGTGTTTCAGATGCTGTGTGAGAGTCTGGCGTAAAAATATTGTAATCCTCTACTTCGTTGATAATCACATCAGGATAAAACGACGTGATTTGCTTTTCGACAAGGTGCGCAATAGATCGTGGACAGACAATAAAGAATAAGATCTCTCCGCCGAGTGCTGCGTATTCAAGAGACAAATAATGCTGCCCCTTCCAAAATCGAGATACTCTTGAGTTAAAGATTCCATAAAGAGACTGATACAGGTGATCCATTACACCAACGACTTCTTTAAAGTCCTGACCAGAAGAGAATTGCTCTGACGTAGATTCCTTATCTTCTTTACTTTCTTTCTTTGGAACAATGACTTGGAGAAATACCATTTCCTCTCCGCGAGATCTATCTGTATTTCGACGGCACGTCCATAGCCCCAGGAAGCCAAGTATTCCGGCAGACAGTAGGCCAATGAGGATATCTATTAGTTCCATTGAGGGTATCTTACCATTATACCACGTCTAAAGAGTATCTGATAGAGAATTTGCTCTTCAGATAGCTTATAAGATAAGAATATTTACTGCTTCTCTGCCCAATACTGTTTGGCCTTTAGAAGCGTCTCAACCATCTCGAGTAGCTTACGGATCGTCATTTCACTCTTAATAAAATAGTCATCAGCTCCAAGAGCTTGTCCTCGCTCCTTGTTTTTATCATCTCCGAAGTTTGTCAGCATGATGATAGGGAACTTTCGTCCTTCTTTTGGATGCTTCTCTAATACGCCAAATCCATCAAGAATAGGCATATTGATATCTAGAATGAGGATATCTGGCTCTTTCTTTTGAATCTCTGCAATGGCCTCTTCACCGTTTTGAGCTGTACGGATAGTGTATCCGCTCAGAGTGAACTTCTTTGTATAGACCTCGCGGAGAACCGCGTCGTCTTCAGCAATAAGGATATCTGTATTAGCCATATAGATTATTATACCAGAAAAGCAATTAGAAGTAAATCACTTAAAATGGAGGAAAGATGTGGATATTATAGAAGAATCGATCATCTATACCCAAAAAACAGGTTGCAACACCTGTATTCTGGGTTATTAAGCGCAGTGTATTAGACGGCGATTCGTACGTATTTAACGATACTTGCGTCTCCAAGAAGCTCTCCAACAAGCTTTCCTGGCTCCTTAACAAACTCTTGAGTCGTTAGAGCGTTCTCTTCGCGGAATTTCTTCTCTTTTCCGGCCATAATCTTATCCATGATCTCAGCAGGCTTACCTTCTGCAGCAAGCTGATCCTTCCAGATTTCACGCTCTTTGTTTAGTTCTTCCTCAGATACCTCTTCAGGAAGTACATAAAGAGGGTTCATAGCAGCTGCGTGCATAGCGATGTCTTTTGCAAGATCTTCAGATCCACCACTAAGGCCAATAGCAACTCCAATCTTTCCGTTGCTGTGAACGTATACTCCAGAGACAGCAGCTTCTGCAAGCTCCATCTTTCCGAGAGTAATGTTTTCTCCAAGCTTCTGTACGAGAGCTGGAATCTTCTCATCAACAGCGGCTTGTGCCTTTTCGAGGCCACCACTAAGGAGAGTATCAGCAAGCTCCTGTCCTAGAGCTTTGAAGTTATCGTCACGAGCTACGAAGTCTGTCTCGCAGTCGATACGAACAATAGCTGCTTTGCCATCGCTGCTTGCTGAGAATACAGAGCCTTCACTTTGGTCGCGTTCTGCCTTTTTAGCTGCGGCAGAAGCTCCATTCTTACGAAGGATCTCAATTGCCTTTTCTTCATCACCACCAGCTTCTTCGAGTGCCTTTTTGCACATCATCATAGATACTCCAGTGCGAGTTCTTAGTGAGCCGACAGCTTTTGCGTCAATATTTGTCATGGGTAGTAGGGGTTAAGGGTTAGGGGTTACTTCTTCTTTGCAGGAGCGCTTCCGCCCATTGCTTCTAAAACAGTGTTCATAATAAGTTCGATAGACTTTACCGCATCGTCGTTTCCAGGAATACACTTGGTAAACAAGTCTGGATCTGCGTTACTATCACAGATTCCATATACAGGAATGCGAAGCTTGTTTGCTTCAAGGACAGCAACGCGGTCGCGCACTGCATCGATGACAAACACTGCGTCAGGCATAGCAGTCAAAGCAGATACACCTCCGAGAGCAGTATCGAGCTTTGTAAGTTCTTTACGAAGTTGTGTCTGTTCTTTCTTGGTGTACTTTTCAATTTCACCAGTTTTAAATGAACTCTGGAGATCAAGATAGTGCTTAATACGCTTCTTGATAGTGTTCCAGTTAGTAAGAAGTCCTGGGAGCCATTTCTTAGTAACAATGGGCTGACCAAGAGCTTCAGCGAACATTTCGATGTACACAATGCTCTGTTGCTTTGTAGAAACAAACAGGACAGTTTTTCCTTCGGCCTGAAGCTTGCCAAGAATTTCGCATACTTCGTCCAAAGCTTTTTTTGTCTGAACAAGATCAAAGATGTGTACTTTGTTTTGTACGCCATAGATATAAGAGGCCATCTTCGGGTTCCACTTGTGACGTGGGTGACCGAGGTGACAGGCAGAATCTAGAAGATCTTTTTCTGTAACAGTAGACATAATAGTAGGTTAGTAAATGGTGATGAGAATCCTTATCTTCCTTTTGACGTCTTCTCGCATTAGTTGTGGAGGAGTCCTTTGAATCGAGATTCTTAGGCCAGGACCACAGCGATCGGTCAAAAGTGCCGGATATTTATACCTATTAGAGCCTCAGAGCGCAAGGAGAATGCCCTGCAAATGTCCATTTTTCTTAGCGGATGACTACCAGAAATAGATGGGGGAAATACCGCTAGTGACTTTGGTGTTTTGCCCACCTAACATGCCGCCTCACCCTCAACAATATGACGTTTAACTATCCACCTAAAGATAGCAGAATGCGGCAAATGCGTAAGAAATTACGCAGAATAGGACGAGATCTATCAATCCTTCGATACTACATAACAGACCGTGTCCCACACGAGCAACAAAAGGAGTTTAAACGCCAGCTTCAGCTGGCTTTTGACGCCGGTAGAGCATTCTCCGAAATTCAGAATATTCCGACGCAGACTCCTGTGGACGACGAAGGAATATTGAAGATCGGACCAGAGCTCAAGACACATATTCTCGAGACACGTCAGATCTATTCTGAAGTGGATCAATTGCGAGAAATCGTATCAGATATTTTCCATGATCAATCTTTTGCAAAGCTCAAGCAACTCATACACGACCAAGAAGAAAAAGCTTCGGGGACGCGTACGGCGAAGATAGAGATTTAAAAAATCCCGGCTACGTACGCGTCGCGTAGCCGGGAAGTAGTAACAAGCTTGATTTTCAAGCAGCGGTCGCTTACATCACTAGCCGGCGCAAAGCCGACCAGACATTCGAAGAGCTTCTTTTAAATTCTCTCGGACCGAAGGAAGGTACTCGTGAATCACGGGACCTTCCCATTCGATATCCACCAGAGCCTGCATGCAGGCAGTATGGTCGATACCTTCGTCCAAGTACGGCTCGTTACGGTTGTCCTTGCCGGCCAGATGAAAATGGCCGATAGCGTCTTTGCCAAGATGGCGAATCCACTCTGCAGGGGTCTTACTCGGTTCCATGAGTGAGAAATGGTAGGAGTCAAACAACAACTTGAGACGAGAACTCCCGACTTGATTGATGACCGCTTGGCACTGAGCCAGTCGGTCCCCTTGGTAGCCAGGGTGACCTTTCATCGGATGGTCACGTTCGATACTCGAAAGCAGTTCAAGCGCGAGGGTGACACCCTTTTCCTCTGCATGCCCGACGACTTTCTTGTAGCCGGCGATGCAGTTTCGCACACCGCCTTCGAGGGAAAACTTCGAGCCTACTTTTTCGCTGAACGGATTCACCCGCTCGTCACCGAAGAATACGGTGACGCAATCGCAGATGCCAGATTCGGCTGCCGCGTCAATCATCTTCGTGGTGTTGGCGACAAAGAGATCGTGGTTGGCAGGGTTGTTCGGACCCACCATGAAGGGCGGGTGTCCTTCGCCGTCGTAGTCCAACATTACGAGGGATGCGACTTTGAGGTTGCCGGTACTCATCACTACCGCGAGTTCGTCGGGGTGGATGAGATCCAAATACCCCATGCCGGCGTCCGTAGCCAATTTCATGACTTCGAGGAGGCTGCGCTTTTGCAAGCCCTCGTACTCCACCTGGAATTGCCAGGCGGATGTCCCTTGTTGGGAAAAAGGAATCAATGTCGTCATCGTACTTCTCCAATCTCTTGAGTGATGTGAGCAATGCTCACTTGTGAAAGATCATGGATGCGACAAGCATCCAACCGCTTATTAAAGCCATATTCCCACATATTACAAAAAGGTCAACTACGGTTTGGAAGATAATATTCTAATTCTTCCAGTATTCGGCAATCTCAGCACGAAGATCAGAAATCTTTACACGTTTCTGTTCTAAGGTATCGCGGTCACGAATAGTCACTGTGTCTGGGTCTCCTTGTTCTGCGTCTTCTCCAATGGTTCCAAAGTCTACGGTAATACAGAGAGGCGTTCCGATTTCATCCTGTCTGCGGTAGCGCTTACCGATACTTCCGGTGACATCGAAGTCTGTTACTAAATTTGTTTGATCCAAGAGCAACTGATGGATCTCTTTTGCTTTGGCGACGAGGTGCTCTTTTTTGCTGAGGGGTAAGATTGCGATATCGATAGGGGAGAGGCGCTTATCAAATTTCATTACCGTACGCACGTCTCCATTCTCGAGTTCTTCTTCGGTGTATGCCTCGATCAAATACGTAAGCACGCTACGGTCGCAACCAAAGCTTGGCTCGATAACATGTGGAACAAATTTGCGAGTAGCATCGTCTGGGTCTGTGTATTTAAGTTCTTGGCTACTAAATTTCTCATGCTGAGAAAGGTCGTAGTCTCCACGGTCAGCAAGTCCAAAGAGCTCACCCCAACCCCACGGGAACTGGTATTCGATATCAACTGTTTGGCTACTGTAATGGCTGAGCTCATCTTTGTCATGGTCGCGAAATCGCATACGAGAGGTATCGACTCCAAGGCCTTCGTACCAACTCCAGACTGCTTTTTTCCAGAGATCAAACGCTTCTTGCTTATCATCGGGTTCTACAAAGTATTCAATTTCCATCTGCTCAAATTCTCTTGTACGGAACGTAAAGTTACCTGGAGTGATCTCGTTTCGGAATGCTTTTCCGATCTGTCCGATACCAAATGGCAGACGCATTCGAGAAGTTGTGAGAACATTCTTAAAGTTCACAAAGATTCCCTGAGCAGTTTCTGGTCGCATGTAGATATCATCTCCTTCTCCTTCTACGACACCCTGCTGAGTCTTAAACATCAGGTTAAAGTGTTTCGCTTCAGACCAGTCGTTATTTCCACACTTAGGACAGTTAATCTTTTCGGCTGCAAGCATTGGTTGTACTTGGTCGAGTGTAAGTACAGCTGCTGCTTCTACTCCAAGCTTTTCTTCAAGGAGCTTGTCTCCTCTATAACGCTCTTTACAGCTTTTGCAATCCACGAGAGGGTCTGCAAAAGAACCAACGTGTCCACTTGCTTCCCATACTCTTGGATTCATGAGGATTCCGCTATCCAGTCCCACCATATCAGGTCGGTTATGAACGAAGGTGGTCCACCAGTTTTGCTTTACGCGGTTTTTAAGCTCTACTCCGAGTGGGCCGTAATCCCATGTATTAGCGAGACCTCCATAGATATCAGATCCTGGGAAGATAAAGCCTCTGCGTTTGCAGAGAGAGACGACTTGGTCGAGGGAGGTTGCTGGCATGTGGGGGTGAGAGTAGCAGTATCAGAGGAGGTTTCCTACCTCAAACCCCTTAGATCCATGAAATGTGACTCTTTCTAAATATTGCAAAATGTGGTATAATAATGATGCTTTGAAACAAATACTACAAATTGTAAATATCAGGCTCAAGTACGCCTTTGTCGCTATGGCAAGTGCATTTCCTATTCCTGCAGCTGCTGCAGCGCCAACTAAGCTCTTTGCGCAGGCTTCAGACAAAGGATCTAGCTCGATAATGTTTGCCGTAACATTTGTCATTATTTCTGCAGTACTTATAAAGATATTGGCAGGAATCATCAAACATTCTTCAGAACCTCAAGAGTCTATAAATACGGTTCCGTATCTTCCGTCATTCTCGACAATTATCACAACCGTTATTTGCACGGCATGTTTATTCCTCTTAAGTCTTAAGACTATGGGTGGCATTGCTCCATTTAACGGACCCAGTGGACAATCAAATGCAGCGGTCTTCTTTGGTATCTTAGGTCTCGTAGCTGTATTTGCAGAATTTCTATGGCCGAAGGCAAAACACTACGTGTTTGCAGTCTCTATAGGAACGCTCGTTACATTTATCCTCGTTGGATTCTATTACATGCTCTTTGATAGAAGTGTCCAGCAGGATCCATTCTTCATGGCACTTGGAATTGTCTGTGTTGTTATGACGTGGAGATTCCTGTTTGGTCCATGGCGTCCAAAGGTAAAGGCAACAGTTCTTGGAACATTCATCTTATGGCTTGGAGTGCACATGATTTTACGTGAGCCTCCTACACAGCGAACTGCTCATCTTCTTGCAATATTTGTTGCATTTATCCCAGCAGTTATCTGGTGCATGCTCTTCCTAAAAGAACACAAGCAACGCATGAGTCTTGTAATACTGATGTTCTTTGCTGGAATGCTCTCGACTGCTCCTATTCTCTTTTATGATGCAATGGTGCGTCACAAGGTAGAGTTGCAGTTCTTCCTCTTTAAAATCACACCAGAAAACTTCACACGCAGTACCAATGCGTTTGTCAGTGGAAACCTTGTTGGTGTTTCTGGTATGAAGTCTACATTGGTTGCAACGCTAATTTCATTCTTGATAGTTGGTCTTATAGAGGAGTTCTCGAAGTTCTGGGTACTAAAAAAGAGTGGTCGAAAATTCTTTAGTTCGATCGATGATGTATTGCAGCTTGGTATTATCGTTGCTATTGGATTCGCTTTTGCAGAAAACGTTATGAATCCAAGTTACTTCTTGGCATTCGTTCGTTCATACCTCATTAACCCAGAGGTTCCTCAGTGGGGAGCGTTTATGGGGAATGTCCTCGGTCGTGCGATCCTTACAAACATGGTGCACATTCTCTCAACAGGAGTTCTTGCATACTTCTACGGAAAGATGTTGTTTGCAGGTCCAGTTCTAGAAGAGGAGCACAACGCAGGAAAAATTCACCCTATCCCTCTGATACTTCATAAGGCATTTAGACTTCCAGAAAAGCTCGTGTTCCGTCGCGAGAGCATGCTTATCGGTCTTGTTTCTGCGGTAGTGCTCCATGGAATGTTTAACTTCCTAGTAACACTTCCAGATCTCCTACCAGGAAACCCTCGTACTATGGGTGACCTAATGGGGAGTAATCCTGATTCTGTTTTGCATTACATTGCTCTTCTTATTATTCCGTCACTCTTCTATGTAGTTGGTGGATTCTGGATACTATCTATCCTCTTCTATAAGAAGCAGTGCATGAAAGAACGAGGTGTACTCGTAGAAGTAGATGAGTTTGTTCCGACAGAAAACTTTTACTCCCGGTACGCAAAATAGTCATGCCAGATATACTTCCTATTGATACGGTACTAGAAAATGATCAGTCAGAAGCAATGGCTGTTGAAGGCTTAGAGAATTTAGAAGCAGGAGATAGAAAAGCGCGTAAACACCTCTTAGCAGAAAAGCCTTATGAAGGATCACTCATCTCTAATAACAGGTTAGTATCATTTTTCGGAAATGACCTTAATGGAAGGATGATACAAAAATTTGCTGCTATCCAAGATAGATCCACTAATAAAGACGGATCAGAAACACTCAAAACAGACAGCGGTACATTTACGATTTTAGCCGAAGGTGTTCAGCCTTCAAGCGATCAAGTAGGGTATGGTATTCGTGGAGCAGCGAGGAAGCTCTATCGAGCAATCGCGGGGTAGTAATTCCGGTTGCTAGCAACAGTGGTTTGAGTCCTGTACAATAGGTTCAACCTCTTCTCTTCATGAAACGTCTTTCTCGTATTGTTGCATCTGCACTTTTAGTGCTTCTGACGACTACTGGTGTTGCGCAAGCGACAACTGCTCATGACGCGTTGCGAGGATATGGCGAAGGCGACGTGGTAACACGTGGAGATTTTATACGTGCTGCAGTGCAGGTATTGAATTTAGAAAATACAGAAGTAGATGAGTCAATAGATCTACCATATCGTAGAGTTGCCAGAGGACTTGAGAAATATGTACGCGTTGCACACGAAAAAGACGCCCTCGAAGCATTTGGATACGACCTTCTTCTTGCACAAGGAGTTTCGCGTGGAGATGCATTGCGGATAGTAACGAGTCTCACGGATTTGAGCTCTTCAAACTCAGTAGCCTTTAAGGATGTTCGTAGCGGAACACCAGAAGAGGAAGCAGTGCAAGTAGCTGTTGAGGAAGATTGGATGCAGCCAATTCGCGATGACCTCTTTGGTGTCCGTAGAAAGCTCACCGGTCGCGAAGGGATACTTTTGCTCAGAAAAGTATCAGGAGATAACTCTAATGCGGCTCCATCTATTAAGACAAACGCAAAAACCATCAAGGTAAACTTTGGCTCGCAAAAGCGGCTTATGAATTTGCCGAAGACTCAGATTCTTGAATCGATCTGGAGTGTGATCGAAAGGCAATATCTATACTCCGATAAGATTGATGTAGACGAGGCAGCATTTGGTGCTGCAGAAGGACTTGTTAAAAGTCTTGGTGATAAATACACCACGTTTATGCGACCAGTACGTGCAAAGCAGTTTCAGACGCAGATTAACGGAGAAGTAACAGGTATAGGAGCTCAAGTAGAATACATCGATGGTGTTCTCACTATTGTGTCTCCAATAAAAGGATCTCCTGCAGAAGCTGCGGGACTCGAGCCTGGTGACCAAGTGCTCAAGGTAGATGGTGTACCTCTTGCAGGACTTTCCTTTATGGATGCAGTCGAAAAAGTGCGTGGACCTAAAGGTTCCACAATAAAGATGACTATTCGCAGACAGGGAATTGAGCTGGACTTTAATGTGATGCGCGACATTATTCGAGTGCCAGAAGCAATCATTACATGGCAGGGAGATATTGCCGTTGTACAACTCACACAGTTCGGACGTATTACCCAACAAGAATTGCGACCTCAAATGGAAATAATTTCGGAGAAGAACCCTCAGGGAATAGTCCTCGATTTGAGGAGCAACCCAGGTGGACTGCTCTCAGCTGCTAACCTTGTAGTAAGCCTCTTTGTGCCAAAGGGCACTCCATACGTAGAGGTACGCTCAAGGCAAGATCAAAGCCTTTCTCTAACAACTCAAGAGCAAGTAATTGATGACAATGTAAAACTTGTTGTTCTTGTAAACGAAGGATCTGCATCTGCATCAGAGATTGTTGCAGGCGCATTGCAAGATCTTGGAAGAGGAACCATTGTAGGAGCTAAGACATTTGGAAAGGGGACTGTGCAACAGGTATTGCAATTTAATGACCAAAGCAGCCTAAAAATTACTATTGCTGAGTGGTATACCCCAGATGGTAATAAGATTGATGGAATTGGTGTATATCCAGACCTTGGAATTTCTGAAATAGATGGAAGAGACGAACCTCTCCTTAAGGCACTGGATCTACTTAGATAGAAAAACTACATATTGGAGTAAAACTGCTTTTTGCGGTTTTTATCCCTGTACTCTTCACGCTTAAGAGCTTTTTGGCGTGTAAGACGCTTAGTTGGCTTTTTCTTACGGTGACCACGCTCGCGCAAAAGCTTGAGAAGCCCAGTTTTCTGGACCTGACGCTTGAAACGCTGTTGTAGAGCGTCATTGCTTTCGTTGCCTCTCTTGTGTGCGTGAACTGTCATTTCTGGGGAAGCTTAGGGAGAGAGAGACAGTAAGGCAAGTATTTGAATTAAAAAAAGCAAAGTTCTCTTGCATTGATTCAGTTGCGTTTCCACTCTACAATCCACTTCGATATGGCCAAAAAAGAATCATATTCAGCGGATCAAATACAAGTCTTAGAAGGCTTGGAGCCAGTGCGTAAGCGCCCTGGAATGTATATTGGTTCTACGGATGTCCGTGGACTGCATCACTGTGTATACGAAATTGTGGATAACGCGGTGGATGAAGCTATGGCTGGCCATTGCGATACGATTACTGTGAAATTGCACGATGATGGATCGGTGAGCGTAGAGGATAACGGACGAGGTATTCCTGTGGATATTCACCCAAAGAAAAAGCTTCCTGCGCTCGAAATTGTACTTACGACACTCCATGCTGGAGGTAAATTTGGAGGAGATGACTCTGGATACAAAGTATCTGGTGGTCTTCATGGAGTTGGTTCTTCTGTAGTAAACGCCCTTAGTGATAAAATGCGCGCAGAAGTCTATCGTGATGGAGAGATCCACCACCAAGAGTACAAGCGTGGAAAAACCCAGTACGCTCTTAAAAAAGAAGGAAAGACAAAGAAGAATGGAACCAAAATCCAATTTTGGCCTGACGGAACAATTTTCGACACATTAGAATTCTCTATGACAACACTGATGACACGTTTCCGTCAGCAGTCATACCTCACACGTGGTATTACCATTGCAGTACTTGACGAGAGGAAAGAGCGACCAGAAGATGATAAGCAACACCCACGTTTGTATCGATTCTCCTTTGAAGGAGGTATCGCTGCATATGTTCGTCACTTGAATGAATCTAAGGAATCAATTGGTACTCCAATCTGGTTTGAGAAAGACACAGACGATGGAATGGTAGAGGTAGGACTTCAGTACACTCAGGCTTTCCAGGAGCATGTTGTCTCATTTGCGAACAACATTCACACAGTTGAGGGTGGTCATCACCTTTCTGGATTTAAGGCAGCTATCACTCGTACGATTAACGCCTACGCTCGCAAAGGAGGTTTCCTAAAAGAGAAAGATGAAAACCTAACTGCAGATGATGTTCGAGAGGGGCTTACTGCAGTGATCTCCGTTCGCCTTAAAGAACCACAGTTCGAAGGACAGACGAAGTCAAAGCTTGGAAACGCAGAGATGAAAACAGCAGTGGAGCAGGTCGTAAACGAAAAGCTCGCTGAATACCTAGAAGAGCACCCAAACCAAGCAAAGGAAATTATCGGTAAGTGTAGCTTGGCAGCTCGCGCTCGTCTTGCAGCTCGTGCGGCTCGCGATAGCGTGATCCGAAAAGGAGCTCTTGAGGGAATGACACTTCCAGGAAAGCTTGCTGACTGTAGTAGTCGTGACCCATCTGAATGTGAAATCTTTATTGTTGAGGGAGATTCAGCTGGAGGTTCTGCCAAACAAGGGCGAAACCGAAACTTCCAAGCTATCCTTCCGCTTCGTGGAAAGATCCTTAACGTAGAACAGGCTCGTCTCGACAGAATGCTTGCAAACAACGAAATCAAATCCCTTATTATTGCAATGGGTATTGGAATTGGAGAGATTAAAGATCTCTCAAAGCTTCGCTACCACCGTATTGTAATCATGACAGATGCTGATGTAGATGGTGCGCACATCCGTACCCTACTTCTTACGCTCTTCTACAGGTACTTCCCAGAGCTTATAGAAGCTGGGTATCTCTACATTGCACAGCCACCGCTCTACAAGATCTCTAAAGGAAAAGACCAGCGTTACGCATATACCGATGAGCAGAAAGAATCCATTCTGACTGATATGGGAGTTAATCCAAATGACTCAGCCGAAACCGAAGAAGATGAACCAGAAGAGGAAGAGGGCGAAGAGGGAGAAGCAAAGACGAAGAAGAAAGCTGCACGTGCAAACATCCAGCGTTATAAGGGTCTTGGAGAAATGAACCCAGATCAACTATGGGAAACAACAATGGATCCAGAAAACCGCATCATGCTTCGTGTAACAATGGAAGACGTTGAGGCTGCAGATAACGTATTCTCAACACTGATGGGACCAGAAGTTCCACCACGCAAAAAGTTCATCCAGACACACGCTAAAGGAGTAAAGAACTTGGATATATAAACGGAAAGTGCAAAGTGCAAAATGGAAAATCAACGAGTTCTATAGAGTAGAAGAACTGATATTTTGCTTATTCATAGCGAAAAAAATAGAAGGACGTACATACGAATTATCAGAGTCTATTGGCTAAGGCAGAGTATTGAATGATCATAGATGCATGACTCAAAATATCATACAAGATAAATCCTACACGTTTGGATTACAGATGGTTCACCTTTGCAGAAATATTGCTGAGAAGAATAAAGAATACATACTAACAAGGCAGTTGATGAAATCTGGAACAAGTATAGGGGCAAATGTACAGGAGGCTTCTGAAGCTCAAAGTAGAAAAGATTTTATCTCTAAATTAAGTATATCTCTAAAAGAAACAAAAGAGACCGAATATTGGTTGAGACTAATACGTGATTCTAATTTAGCATCTACACCAATAATGAATGGTCATATTGATCTATGTAATGAACTTAAGTATCTATTAATTGCTAGCATCAAAACTGCAAAAAACAACAACAAGTAATCTTTTTCCACTTTCCACTTTCAGTTTTCCACTTTATTCCTCGAATCCGTCTCGAAGCACGTAGGTGTCGAGGTTTTCTTTTCCGATCAACTTAATAATTTCTGGAACTGCTTTATCAAACTTCATCTCTTTTTGTTTTCCTGCTGCCATATCTCGCAAGATGATCGTTCCAGCCTTTACTTCCATCTGACCGAGTAGCAATGTGTACTTTGCACCAAACTTATCTGCAAGGCGCATTTGGCTTTTGAGACTTGCTTCACCAAGAGCTCCAAGGGTGTGTACACCAAAGTCACGAAGTTCAGAGATTAAACTTAGACAAGTCTTTTTAGCACTAGGCCCAAGCTGAGCTACGAACACATCGATTTGATCTTTGTGTGGAGCCTGTACTCCAGCTTGTTTCATTTGGTAGATGATGCGTTCCATTCCACCAGCAAATCCCACTCCAGGTGTTGGCTGTCCGCCTAGCATTTCGATCAGAGGGTCATAGCGACCTCCTCCACCAACGGCGTTCTTTCCTCCGGTGTCGTTATCCCAGAATTCAAATACTGTTTGGTTGTAGTAATCGAGTCCTCGTACCAGTTGCGTGTTTTCGACAAACTCATCTCCAAGCTCTGCGAGATATTCTTTAACAGTCTCGTGGTACTCTTTGCTCTCATCACCAATAAATTGATCAAGAGTAGGAGCATTCTTTAGGAGAATGCGCGTATCTTCTTCTTTAGAATCGAGAAGTCGTAGAGGGTTAGTTTCTAGACGAGTTCTATCGAGGTCAGGGAGGTTACGTTCTTTTCCAATGAAGTAATCTTTAAGAGCTGCGATGTACTCTTTGCGGTTTTCTGAAGTTCCAATGTTATTGAGCTGCAACGTAAGACGATCTTGAATACGAAGGTCTTTAAAGATTTTATTACAGACGTGAATAAGCTGAGCATCAAGTGATGGATCACTGAGACCAATCACCTCAAGGTCAAATTGGTGGAACTGACGGTAGCGTCCTTTTTGAGGACGGTCGTGACGGAAACAAGGACCAATAGAATACAGCTCCACAGGCTGAGGCAATTGCTTCATACCGTGTTCGATGTAGCTTCTACAGATACTGGCTGTAAATTCTGGTCGCAAAGCGAATTCCTCCATTCCCTCTTCGCTGTGGTGGGACCCCACCATGAAGAGTTCTTTCTCTACGATATCGGTGTGCTCACCAATTCCACGCTCAAAGATCTCCTTTTTCTCGAATGTAGGTGGGTCTATACGCTTAAATCCTGCTTGCCTACAACGGTGCCTCACAGCCTTTTTGATATAGGTGTGATACTGGTGATCCTCGGGGAGGACATCAGAAGTACCCTTTGGTGTGCGATATTTGGCTTCAGACACGCCAAGGAGTCTACCCTACTTAACGCCTTTCGGGAAGGGTAAAACTGGAGGGCTATTTGACACTAACTCTTTAGAAGGATATAGTACCCCTACCCAGTACCCCTACTACCTATGTTACCTGATCAGAAAGCAAAAGCGCTGGCTGCATTAAAGAGGTTGGATGGTCTGAGTAAGAAGGTTGCAACTCAAATGGATGAGAATGAACATTGTCCTGAAATTCTTCGTAACGTTCTTGCTATGAAGGGGCATTTGGATGGTGTTCAAGAGCACATTCTTGAAAGCCACATGCACACGTGTGCAGAAAAAAATCTATCATCTCCAAAGGACAAGGATGCATTTATTAAAGAACTTCTTACGGTAATTGGATTATCTAAACGTTAATCTCTTATGGATCATCAGAATCATCAGCAACAACAAGAATCATGTTGTCATGCCTCAAAGAAAACGGATTGGCTCTTGTGGACTACCGGAATAATTCTGGTAGCGACATATGCTGCAAGTTTCTTTTTACCTGATTTTCTACCACTTATTCCTTATGGAAGCGAGTTTGCAACAAGCGTTGTAGAGCTACTACATAAGATGTGGTGGGGAGTTGCTCTTGGTATTATCTTTGTAGGAATATTAGCCGGTGTTCCTCGTGAGCTTGTGATGTCGATACTTGGAAAAGGTGGAACGATGAATGGTCTGTTACGAGCAACAGCTGCAGGAGTACTTCTGGATTTGTGTTCTCATGGAATTTTACTTGTAGGAATGCAGCTGTATAAACGTGGAGCAAGCCTTGGTCAGATGATGGCCTTTCTTATCGCAAGCCCCTGGAACTCCTTATCGTTGACACTCATTCTTTTTGCACTTGTTGGAATAAAGTGGACACTAACAATTCTTGTGTTATCACTCGTCATGGCAATTATCTCAGGTGTGATTTTTGACAAGTTAGTCGCTAAAGGAGTGCTGCCTCCAAATCCAAACAGTACTGGAGCGGAAAACCACAATGGATTCCGGAAAGAGCTAAAAGAGTACATACAATCTATTCATTGGTCTCTAAATGCATTTGGAAAAATGCTCTACACAGGACTTACTGAATCTACAATGATCCTTCGTTGGATCTTCTTTGGTATCGTACTTGCATCAATTATTCGTGCAGCAGTTCCTGTAGAGCTTTTTGCACAAGTGTTTGGATCTACAGTTGCAGGACTTGGTGCCACATTGCTCTTTGCAACAATCTTAGAAGTTTGCAGCGAAGGATCTATGCCTGTTGCTGCTGATTTCCTTCTGCGCGCTAAAGCACCGGGAAACATGTTCGGCTTCTTGATGGCAGGAGTATCTACAGACTACACAGAGATGCTTACCCTTAAAGAAACAACCGGAAGATGGAAAATTGCATTTTTTCTTCCACTAGTTACTCTTCCTCAAGTTATACTAATTGCCTTGATTCTTAATCAAATGTCTCTATAAATAGTATCAACCGATGAACATCTCACTTCTCACTCTTACAGGCATTACACTTTCCACGATTTGTGCAAGCATCTGCCCTATGAATATCGGTATGCAACCTATGGATATGGGAGAGATGCACATGGCAGCACAAGATATGGATCACGATATGGAAGCTGAGCAAGAGTGTGAAACATGTGATATGGAATCTGAAGACGTTGCGTTTTCTACTATCACTACTGAAGTTCAACAAACATCTCACTTGCTAAACACTGTTATGTCACCTGTGGCAGTTGTTTTTGATAGCTACACCATTAATAGTCCAAGACCATTTCTCGCAGACACAGGGCCTCCTCCCTTATCGGTATCACTTGTAGGGACGGTCATATTGAGAGTGTAAATCTCCGCCTTTTATTTCATGCTTCATCGCATATGCGTTGATGCATACTATTTATTTATTTTTCCCCATTTCTCTTATGAAAAAGTTTTTATCTCCACTTCTCGTACTTTCTATCCTTCTTGTTACAGGATGTGCATCTGATGTCCCAATGACTGAAGAGCAACAAGCAGCCAAATACGGTATTACCGTAGAAGAGTTCCGATCAGAAAAGCGTGCTGCTGCCCGTATGAATATGAGCCTTGAAGAGCACATGAAAATGCTTGATTCAGACGACATGAAGATGATGGACCACAACTAATTCCTCTTACTACTATGAACAACGTCATCCAATTACTATCACAGGCAAAGTTAGCCCTCCTCAAGAGGCGCAAGCTTGCTGTTCGGTCAGTGGGTGTTCTCCTTATCGTAATCATATCTTCAACTTCTTACGCCACAATGCGTGGTAGCGACTCGCTATCACCTAATCAGACCAGTAAGCTAGAAACAGAAGAAGATCTCAACACTCTTACTACTGTGGCACCTGAATTTGTCAGCGATTCCTCCTCTGTAATTCTACTAGGGACAGTCCTCTCTCATGAAACAGCCAACATCTACCCTCGTCGCAGCGGTATCGTTGAAGACATATATGTCGATATCGGCGACAGGGTAGAAAAAGGTCAGGTTGTTGCATTACTTCTTCCAAAAGGAGTTGAAGGCCAAAGCGCTGCAAAGATTGCCGAGAAACAAGCTCGAAAATCTGAAGCACAGTCCAACCTTTCTACAGCAACCCAAGTTGCAGAGGAAACTATTATCAGCACTCGTCAGAAAATTAATGAAAAAGAAACTGAGTTGTTGATTGCGCAGAGAGAGCAAGATTCTCTTCTTCAAAAATTTGCTGAATCAGAAGGGAATATCACACAAAAACGTGAACAGGCATTTACTGTAGTGCAAAACACCAGACAGCTTATTGAGTGGATTGTTCTCGGTAGCAATAGTCGCAGTGGCATGCATATGCGCAGTGATGATCTGTTGAGAAACCTTGGAATACAAGACAGTAGTAATACATCTCGCTATTCCATCATAGAAGCATTCAATACACTTACAGATTCAGAAAGGGAGTATGCCAATGCTTCAGATATTCAGAAGCCAGTTGTGATAGATCGAATACTGGCACAGGCATTAGATGCTCTCAGTGTTACAAATATGCTCTTGCAATACACTCCATCTGAAGTCACTGCTAACGGCTTTGACCGTCTTACTCACGTCCAGCTTACAGATCGGATTGGCAAAATTACTGCAGCACAAAATTCTATTTATGCATCAAAAGAGAAACTGGAGGATGCACGCTTTGCATTTCAAACGCTCACATCCTCTGAGCCTGAAATTTTCGCTGCATTTCGCAGCGGGCAATACGAAGGCCTAAAAAGTAACAAGGTTCGGATGCTCGAAGAGCACATCCGATCTGCAAACAATACCCTAGGTCTTACAGAAGCGAACCAACAACAAATAGTCGAAAGACAAAAGAGTATGTTGGATATCGCGAATACAATGTTGCAGTCAGAATATGCTGAGAGTGGTCATCGCAAGATTCTCTCTCCATTCTCTGGAACTGTTTCTAAGCGATTTTTGAATGTTGGTCAGATAGTTTCTCCTTCTATGCCAGCCTTTGAAATGACTGACGTACTTACGAGTCTCGCAAAAAATGCAAAAGCAGAAGTACAATTTGGACTTCCTGAATATCTTCTTTCTGCAGTAGATATCGGTGACCAGATTACCTTCTACTTACAGGAAGACGAAGTGCAAGAGTATAGCGCAGAGATAACACGCAAAAGTCCACAAGTGGATATGAAATCTCATACGGTCACTGTCCAAGCAAAAATTCCTGACGATCTTAGTCTTCCACATCAATCAAGTGTGCGCATTCGTCTGACTGATAATAAGAAGCCGATCTACCGCGTGCCATCTTCCGCAGTAAAGCGCGAGGATGACCGTAACTTTATCTGGCTGCTTGACCTAGAAACCAATGAGCCCATGCAACTTACTGTTTCAGTTTTTGCTGAAGACGGTGAATTTGCAGAGATTACTGGAGCCTTAGACAAAGAAAGCCAAGTTATTCTCGATCCTCCCGACCTCTTCAATGATTAACTACCTCATTACCAAGGCGCTTGAAAATAGATTCATTACTCTGCTTTCTTTTGCCGTAATTGCAATTGGCGGTGTCGTAACCATGATGCATACACCTGTAGATGCTATCCCAGATCTCTCAGAGAATCAGGTGATTATTATGACAGAGTGGACCGGACAAACCCCTCGCAATATCGAAGATCAAATAACCTATCCACTTACTGTAAGTATGCAAGGACTAGCAGGTGTACGAGATATTCGTGCATCTTCTATGTTAGGTGTTTCTATGGTAACCGTTATTTTTCATGACAACATTGATATTTACTTTGCTCGTGACCGCGTCTCTGAGAGATTAAGCTTGGTGCAAGCTCAGCTCCCTCTGGGTGTAACGCCTATTCTCGGTCCTGATGCGACAGGTGTAGGGCACATCTTTATGTACACACTAGAAAGCGATACGCACACACTTACAGAGCTTCGCTCTTTGCAAGATTTCGTCGTTCGATACAGTCTTCAAAGTGTACCAGGTGTTGCCGAAGTTGCTTCTGTTGGTGGATACAAGAAAACCTATGAAGTAATTCTTAACCCACAGAAACTGCAACAGTTTAATCTCCGAATTACCCAAGTTATGGATGCTATACGAATGGCAAATAATAATGTCTCAGGTAAAGTCATCGATACTGGAGGGCGAGAAGTTGCCATTCAAGGAATTGGATTCTTTGAAAAAATAGAGGAGATTGGAAGTACCGTTGTTGGAAAGCGGTCAGATGGTATGGCACTTACTGTCACAGATATTGGTGAAGTACGTGAGTCTGGAATGTTCCGCAGAGCAATTCTTGCCAACGAAGAGAAAGAAAAAGTAGGTGGTGTTGTTGTTATGCGATACGGAGAAAACCCTCTTAAAGTTATCGATGCTGTTAAAGAGCGTATAAAAACGCTTGAAGAGTCTCTCCCAGATGGAGTAACGATTAAACCTTTTTATGATCGTACAGATTTGATCTTGTCCGCGATTGCCACACTGCGAAGCGTGCTGACACAGGAACTGATTATTACCACAGTCATACTTGGGCTTTTCCTCTGGCACATGGGCTCAACGGCAATTACTGCCATAGCACTTATCATGGGAGTACTGATGACATTTATCTTCATGCGCCTGTTTGGTATCCCTAGTAATATTATGAGCTTGGGAGGTATTGCCATTGCTATTGGAACAATGGTTGATGCGGCAATTGTTATTAGTGAAAATGCCTATCGCAAGCTCTTAGAGAACCCGCCAAAAACTCTTGCAGATCGAGTAGCGCGCATTAAAGAGGCAACGCTTGAAGTAGGAAAGCCTATTGTGTTCGCCATCTTTATTATAATTCTTTCTTTCGCTCCAATTTTTACTCTGACGGGACAGGAAGGAAAACTCTTTACGCCACTTGCCTACACAAACCTGTTCGCAATGCTTGGAGCTCTTATCGCAGCACTTTTCTTAGTGCCAACATTGTCTGTATTCTTTCTGAAGGGAAAACTCCGTAATGACGACGAAATTCCTATTGTTCAGTGGTTACAGAATAAATATAAGCCGATCTTGCTCTTAGCTCTTGCACGAAGAAGGCTAACGCTTGGTATTGCAGGTGCACTTGCCGTCATTGGCTTTGGTGCAATGACCCAGATCGGATCTGAGTTTATGCCACCACTAGATGAAGGAACGCTGTGGTACATGCCTATCTCTCTTCCAGATGTATCAGAAGAACGTGCTCAGGAATTACTGATTGCTACCAATAAGATTATTTCTGAAATACCCGAAGTACAAATGGTTGTCGGTAAAGCAGGCCGTGCAGATACAGCGACAGACCCAGCACCTCTTGCGATGTTTGAAACATTTATCACCCTCAAGCCAAAAAGTGAATGGCGCAGAGGCATGACTAAAGAAAAAATTATTCGTGAAATGAATACGAATATACAGTTTGATAATTTATGGAATAGCTTTACACAGCCAATTATCGGTCGTATCGATATGCTCTCTACTGGTATACGCACAACACTTGGTGTGAAATTCTTCGGTGATGACCCCGTAAAACTTGAGGCACTTGCCATTGAAGCAGAAGCTATTCTTTCAGGGGTTCTTGGAGCTGCTGATACTGTAGCCATTCGTACAACGGGCTTACGGTATTTGGATATAGACCTAAAAGACGACCTTCTTGCGCAGCACAGCATCATGAAAATGGATGCCTTGAAAACAATTGCTGCAGGTGTTGGTGGCGCCATGATTACTAAAACTATAGAAGGACGAGAGCAATATGGTGTTCAGGTGCGCTTGCAACAGGCGTTTCGCCAAGACGTAGAAGATATAAAATCTCTACCACTACAAGGTATGAATGGTGAACGAGTTCTCCTCAGTAGCGTTGCAGATATCAAAATGACGGATGGCCCAGCAGTGATTCACAGTGAAAATGGAATACTAAGATCTGTAGTACAAACAAATGTTCGGGGTATTGACATGGCTTCATTTGTAAAAAAAGCGGATGCAAGACTTGAAAGTGAGCTTACCTTGCCTCAAGGATATTCGTACGAATGGGCAGGGCAATACGAAAACCAGTTACGAGCTAAGCAGCGACTTTCAATAGTAATTCCGCTAGTGCTCTTCGTTATTTTCTTGCTTCTGTACCTCACCTATAAAGATCTCAGCTTAGTATCTATTGTAATGCTGACCATTCCTCTTAGTCTTGTCGGAGGTGTGATTGCGTTGTTTATAGCTGATTTCAACTTCTCTGTAGCGGTCTGGGTTGGATTTATCGCACTCTTTGGTAATGCTGTAGAAACAGGTACTGTGATTGTGGTGTATCTGGAAAATGCATTTAAAGAACGCTTTGCAAATGCAGCCATTACAAAGGCAGGTATTCATGAAGCAGTAGTATCAGGGTCTCTCCTCAGGCTTCGCCCTATTCTGATGACAGCATTTACGTCTGTCATTGGCCTTATTCCTATGATTGCTTCAACGGGCACAGGTGCAGAAGTAAGCAGACCTCTAGCCCTTGTTGTTATGTCAGGATTGACGACATCGGTGCTACTTACATTAATTGTATTACCTGTGTTATTTGCTATGCTTCGTGAACGACAACTATGAAAAACTATCTCGCCGCACGCATAACTGGCCTTTGCAGCATAGCAGCTGGACTACTACATGTTTCCATTGTTGCACAGCAGCACTGGACACCATTTCCTCCTCTTGAAGGAATGTTCTTTATGGTAGGTGGAATAATGCAACTTGTATTAGGTGTACATTTTTTTCGTCAGCCCAAAATGCGTACGTATCGACTAGGACTTGCTATGAATGGTGGAATGGCAATACTGTGCCTTATTATGCTATACCTACCTGTTCCCTTTGTTGGCGAATCAGAAGCTATGGGTTCACTAGCATTAATTGTTGTCACCTTAGAACTTATTGCAGTTGGGACATCACTACGTTGGCTGCATACCCACGAACATCATGGAAATGGAAGAAAATTGCATGCCACTCTTGTTGGGACACTAGGTGTTGTATTATTTTGGGGAGCTGGTTTCTACGGAGGTGCTCAAGGAGCAGCTTTACTTATGCCAAACAGGTCAGTAGGTCACGCTCATACTAACAAGGAGGAGCACTTGCCTCCGCGAGTAGTAGAAACTGGAGATCCACACGGAACTGAAGAAGCTCAAAACCACGACCCAGATTATGATGATCATCATGAAGATGATAATGGCCATTAGGTTATTTATTGGTAAAACTGGGGCGAGAAATGGGGTTTGAACCCAGACCTTCACGGGCCGCTAACCGCGAACGCTCTAACCAACTGTATATAATAAATCTGGGGCGAGCGATTCCTTAGGTTACTTTATGTTTAGCTTCGAAACGAATGTAGGTTATTTAGGGAATAACCAGTATAAGCGAATAAATAAGCCTATTATGTAATTTAGGTAAAAATTCCCCCACTACTAAGGATATATAGGCATCTATAACCTTGATTGAAGGGCATAATTCCAAAAATCATAAAAATCCTGTATAATAATCTGATGGCCAAAGAAAAACCACAAGAACAAAAATCTGCATTTGTAGGCCCAATACAGGAAGATAAAAAGCATGTAGATTATAAACCTGGCTGGCGTAAACGATCACTTGTATCAATGCCTATTGTTGGTAGTAATCCACTGGTATTCCCTAAAAAGCAGTGGAATCCCGATGTAAATCCTGGGCAAGAGTTTGCAGCATCTATCCCAAAGACCCTTTCTTTACCTAAGTATAATAACTTTTCAAAACAGACAAATACATTAAGTGACCCTAGGGCAATGAAACGCATCAGCATATTTATTGATAAAAATTACGGAAAAGGAGTAGGAAAAAAAATAGCGAATCTTTCTCCACGTGAAGCGGTAGCACTCGCTCATACTATTCTTTCCGAGCGGACAGAGTATGACTCTAGTCAATTGGCGTTAACCAATAAGGGGAATAAAAATATGGACATATCGCAACAGCTAAAAAGAAGTGGTGGAAGCTTATCGGATGATGATATTTTGCGGGAACGATTAAAAGGACGGCATAGCAATGATGTGTATAGCCCAGAAACTATTTTAAAAAATAAGGACGATAAAGATACGGTGTGCCGAAATAAGGCACAAATGATGATTGTAATATTCGAAGCTATTAAATTACTACAAGCTTCTGATACAAGTCTTTTACAGACCACTCGCATTGGCATACTAAGTAACAAGATTGCAGCTAGTGGATTTCCCTACGGTAGACTGCAGCCAGAAGATCTAGAAGTGTATAAACTGTTTACCACTGGTGAATTAGTAGTTATGAGGCCCGATTCAAAGATAGATCGCAATACAAAGGAAGGCAAAGAAAAATCCGCTCTATGGAGATTGAGACTTTTAACTGACGAAGAGAAAAAGCGTGTAGCAGTACAGCCAGATTTAGAAGCAATCCTACAATACAGTTACGGAGATTATCGAACAGAAGGTGGTCCACATGCGCTTGTTCAAGTGATGTCACAAGATAAAAATGGTCGTATCCAAGTATTTCCGTTTGATGTAACAAATGAGTCATTTACTGGTGCAGAGAAAAGTGGGCGCACATATATTTGGGATGCTCTCAACGACTGGAAACAGGATACCAATTGGCTTCAAATGCGATTGGCTGCACATGAAATGGTAAAAAACCTCCCAGAGGATAGCTCTGAGAAAAGGAAAATCCTTTCAAAATTCCCGTTACTTTTTATTCTGTCTGCTAGAGAACTTAAGAAATCACCTAATCAGGATGAGATAGACTATTGTAAACAGCAATTGCGTTATATAGAGAATCGCCACAATAATTCACCATGGTATAATCCACGGTATACGAGTGAGACAGAACAGGAATTACTAACGAATCTCGCCTTATTTTTTATCGAATGTACCCCTATAGAGAGGCAGTTGTCTGATGAGGCTCTAGAGTTATGTGAAAAGATCAAAGGTAAGAGAGATGATATTCCCAGCCTTAATCACTACAAAGATAAGACTGCATTTTTACACGATATTCTTGATTCGAAGAAATAGGATTTATTAAAAAACTGGGGAGTGCGATTCCTTAGACTACTTTTTACTATAAAATGCCTTACATATGGACACAAAGAAAGAGTACAAAATGTTTTCATGGAAACAGGCATTGATCATCATGCTTTTCTTTCTCCCTCCACTTTGGTGGGTTCTTGTGTACGTATTGGCGTATGGCATATATGTATTTCCGCTAGGGATATATCTATTTTTGAATTATAAAATGATAAAGCAGCATAAGAGTAAGTGGTCGGATTGTACTTCCATGATTATTGTTCAACTGTTGTGGACTATTGTTATTGTGCTTTTTAAGTATTCTCCAGCGTTGATGGTGCAAAAAATTCTCTAACGAGTTAGTAAAATCTGGGGCGAGAAATGGGAGTCAGATGGGCGAATGCTCTAACCAACTGTATATAATAAATCTGGGGCGAGCGATTCCTTAGGTTACTTTATCTTCTCCTTCGAAACGAATGTAGGTTATTTGGGGAATAACCAGTATAAGAGGCTGGATAGGGCTAAATAGGTATCCTACGCAATAGATTCCCTTGAGGGATCTACACTATCATCATCAGTCTTTGTAATTTGCATGATGACATTATTTTCGTCTGGAACATATACACTTGGGTTTGTATTACCCTCAAAGACTTCGCCTTTTTCATCCGTAATTTCTTCCATATTGGTAAACTCTTTATCGAACACCGTTCCAAGGGTAGCGGGTCCATCTTCTTTAGCTGCTCCTACAGTATTTGCTAAAAACGGACTTCCGTATTTATTAGGTTTAAAGTACAAAGAGTATTGGTTGTATTCGGATTGTCCAATTGCTACAGGTTTTGGTGCAGAGCCCATATGCCTGTACATATTTCGAATAAAATTCGCATTAAAACAACAGGACAAGATCAAAACATCTCTCTTCTCTGGAGACGAAGCAATCTCTTTTCCAAATGTTGCATCTCGGGCAGCAAAAGCTTCTCCTATTTCCTGTGCTGATATACTAATGGTGTCTTTGAATTCTTGAACTTCAGAGTCACTAGCTCCGACTCCAGGACTAAATCCATCAATTGATCCATCAGATAGATAGATAGCATCAGGTCCACCATGACCATCAAAAACGAATGTAAATGGAGGAGGTGTTGTGCGAATCTGGTCGAGAATCTTCTGCTTTGCCTGAGTAAGATTCTCAATCTTATCTTCTTCAGCTACTGTATCTAGCTCAGGCCTAATAAGAGTAAAGCTGCCATCTGGGCCAATTTGTTTTTGCATTGCGGTAACAAGAGCTTCTTTTCCAAAAGCATGCTTATCTCCAGATTCTTTAATGCGTCGTTCTTCATGCATTACTTCTTCATGTGCTCCGAACACTACATTTCTTCCTTGGAATAGAGGGGTACTCCTTAGTGCCTCTCGCTCCTTGGCCACACGTTCAAATTCCTTTTGTACATTTTCTTTAGTAATAGGAAGCTTTGTAAAGTAGAGGTTCCTTGCAATAATTGCTTTCATTTGAATCAATGCAAGCTCTTCGTTCCCTCCTTTTGAGGATTGCTTCATAAGAGGGTGATCTTTAGGAATCCATTCATCTTTAACCTCAAGTATATTACTAAGTGCAGGGTCTTCCCAAAGTTCTCGCATCTTCTTTGGAAGCTCTTCTCCATACGAAGCGCGTGTGAGTATTTTTGCAATTCTGTACTTTTCTAATCGGCGTTCACATTCTTTCGTAAACTGCTCTAGCTGCTGAGGTGAAGAAAATGTTTTTCTTATGTGTTCATATTTATCTAAGTCTTGGAGAATTTTTTTAAGTACTTTTTCATCAGCATTATTTAGAGCAATTGTAACTAGCTCATTTGCAAGTGGCTGTCCGAGCTTAGAAATATCATCTATTCTTGCAAGAATCTCTCCCGGTGCTCCTGCAGCAATTTTTTTGAGTATACTTTCTCCGTCTTTCAGTAGTAGTACTTTTTCACAGTAGATGATGGCATATGCATTATTATTTACCTGTATCGTATGTGGCTTTCCATCCCGGTATTCCATTTGCACTCCAAATTTTGGATAGCTCACTGAAGTAATATTTCCATCCTTTTCAAAGTATGTGCTTTCCATTGAATAACCATCAGTATCCCTCACTGATTTGCTCGTGATTTGATTAGTATCTTTTAATCGGCTTGTAGTAGTCGATGATTTACCTTCATGATATTCTGTGGTATCTGAATATCTCTCAGGACTTCCTGTTGTAAGACTATTGTTTATATATGTTCTTGTGCGGACAATATCTCCTTTCTTGTTGTGGTAGACATCATCTCCCTTTAAAGAGCGTACTTCAAGAGTTTCTTGGGAATCATCTACAGTATTGAATCGTTCCCCATTGGTATACCCCTGCTCAAGATCGTACTTTTTATCTTTAAGTACTCGTAATTTTCTTTGTGACTTTTCTGCTCGGTAGATTGCCTTATTCATCGCTTGATAAAGAGTAATTTTTTCAAGATCCTCTTTCGTAATTTCCCCCTTTTTAAGTAATTCTTGTGCATTTTTGACTGTGCCAACATCGAGATCAAACGTAAGTTGCTGTATTTCTGCATATAGTTTTTTAAATTCTTTTGAAGAGACATCCATACCATTTGGTCCTCGTGGCATGTTCTTATTAATGATGTCCATTTCTACCTGCATTGCTTTCTGCTCTGCTTCATATTGCTTTGCATAGTCTGCCTTAGGTATTTTTTCAAGAAGTTCGAAAGGAGTAACGCGGTACGATTCTTCTACTCCATCTACTTCTGCTGTAAAAGTAAATGTTTCTCCATTTATAGCTATAAGTGATTGTGCATCTTTCTGTAAATGTTTTGGAATAATATTCTGGATACTTTGTATATTGATAAGAATTCTTTCAATTACTCTTGTCGGATACCCATTGGGGACATCTACGACTATATTTTTGCCAGGCATCGTGATTTTCTTAACAGTCCCAAGACCTTCTATTTCTAGTGTTACCTTTTCCCCGTTAAATTCCATTGTTCTTGTTGCACCTTTTCCTTCCAACTTGGTAACACCCTCTTTTTCTGCAAGGAGACGGGAGAGTATTGGCTGCAAAGATGAATACACACGGTCATTAAGACGAGAAAGCCTTTCTTGCTTCTGAGATTCGTCTTTATCAAAATCTGTATGGAGTACTCCAAGTGCATCATCTAGCTGCTGTAGAGCTTTGTTTTTTATATCTTTATTTTCAATGTTGAGGAGACCTACCTTGAGTTTATTGATATCATCTACGATACGATCTTGGTCGATAATATCTTCCTCCTCCTCTGTTGTAGAAATCTTTTCATGAAGACTATCTACAGAATCGCTAATTCCTTGCTCTAAAGGATGTTTTTTGGGTCCTTCAAACTGAAATATAAGCCTCTTCTCTTTTATGCCAAATCTGAATATGCGCTTATTACTCATCGTCAAAGAAGTGTTCAAGTGTAGAAATATCTTCTTTATTTTCTGCCTTTTCTGCATGAGAAAATGCCCACGACTTTATTGTATGGAGAGTATCTATAAAACGAGCATATGCTCCATGGCGACTTGCAGAGTATTCTTGATCTATGGAAGCTCCTTCTTTTTGTTCTAAGATAAGGGTTTGCTTAATTACCTCAAGCTCTTGTGCACTTAGTGAATCCAGAGAGGAAAGCAGTGTATCTTTGTCCTCCTTACTTATGCTGATACTGCCAGTAATGAGGCTTGAAACAGAGTTTTCCATATAAATACAAATCTTATTATTTTACCATAAAACAGAGCTTTTTTCAATATGCACTACATGGTGGTATAGCAAATAAATGGCTTAGGTAAGCCAAGAAAAGTCTGGGGCGAGAAATGGGGTTTGAACCCACGACCTTCCGGACCACAACCGGACGCTCTAACCAACTGAGCTACTCTCGCCATATTTAAACAGCCCGCCTATCCTACTAGGGCAAATGGACTTAGGGAAGGCTTTTAGTCTGCTTTACGCAGGCTTTTCGCCCTCTGGTGTATGCGGTTCCTCAACTGGAGGAGGTGGAGGAGGTGGAGCAGGAGGCTCCATTGGCTCAATATCTTCCGCTGTAACAAAGGCAACTGGCTCATTAAGATCTTCTGGAGCAGGCTCTGTTGGAGCAGTATTCTCAGGTTGTTTTAGAGTCTCTCCGTTAGCCTCTATTTTTCGTGTCTTTAAGTTCTCACGATAGCGTTGGCGCTTTCGGCGCTTTCGGTCTTTCTCTCGCTCAAGAGCTTCTGGGTCCTTCGCTTTTTCTGCAGGAGCAGTAGGAGCAACTTCTTGTGGAGGCTCTACTGGAGTTGCAGGAGTTTGCCCGGCTGTCTCTGCTTGCGCTATACCTGCCTGTAGCCAATCTGGTGCATTTTCAGTATCTGCCTCGAGCTGATCTGCTGAAGGGTTTAATGCGGTGTGGTCTACATTTGGTGCAGGCGTATCTACTTGTGCAGATGCAGGTGGTGCTTCCACTGGTGGTGGAGGCGGTGGCGGAGCAACTGGCTCAGGCACAGGCTCGGCGACTGGAGGCTGAGGAGGTGGAGCAGCAGGTACTTCCATTGGAGGTGCAGGTGCTACAGGTTCTGGTGAAGTAGTGTTTTGACCGAGTCCTTCCTGAAGCCATGCCGGAGCAGCAGCTTCGGCAGTACTAGCAGGTGCAGGTGGTGTAACTGGCTCAGGTGTAGGTTCAACTACTGGAGGTTCTGGCACTGGTTCTGGAGCAGGTGCAGGTGCAGGTGCAGGAGGAGCAGGTTCCACTGGTGGTGGAGGAGGTGGAGCAGGTTCTACAGGAGGTGGAGGTGCTACTGGAGGCTCAGGAATTTCCTCTGCCTGTATCTCCATAGGTGGAGGTGCGCCATCTTGCACAGACTCTTCTGGAGTTTTGACAATTGTCTTTTCTGCTTGTTCCATAGTTTTCTCTAAAGAGAATCCTTTCTTCTTCGCTTTTCCAACAAGGAAGAAGATAAGTGCACCAACGATTGCAGACCCTACTAAGCTCAAAATAAGTTTGATGATGAGTCCAAGAACAGATGATCCACCTTCTTTTTTAGGTTTCTTCTTGTCTGGTGTTGGCTCTGGATCTTTGTTGTCGGGGTTTTCATCGCGGAGTCTATTTACAGAAATAGTATCTTCGACAGTTTCAATAACCCGACCAGTTTTTAAGTCGCGCACTTCAACTTGTACTTTGTACTGACCTGAATCCGCAAAGTCGTGAATAGGATTGTCTAGCAAACTCGTGCTGCCATCACCAAAGTTCCAGTGCATGAGCAGTGGCACTTCTTCTCCAGCTGGAAGTTGCAGAGAAAAATGCACTTCTCCGTTATCACTCTTTGTCACCATTATCTTCATATCTCCTTTGTTGATATTTGAATTCTCAACAGTATCGCGTACTTCCTGCACAGGCTCTCCAGATCTTTTGCCTACAGTGTAGGTTGTAAAGTTCGTGGTGTTATCTGCAAAGAGTGCACCAAGGCGAATAGACCGCTCGGATCCATCGACAAACCAGACGTGTAGAGGATTTCCTTCCGATCGAAAAAGCGTATTGCGAGTATCTTCATCATTCTGAAGGTTCCCATCATTATTACTATCGAAGTCGATATCAAAGTCGAATGCAAGCACCTGTACGTCTTCACGAATAGGGGTAATGCTAATGACTTGTCTGCCAAGGCTTAGGGGGATTGCACCTCTAAACTCTGGAGGATCTATGATAACAATGTCCCCCGCACTTCCTGGGACTGCTCGATCTTCAACTTTGCGCTGACGCACTTCCACAAAGAACGTACGCTCTGTTTTCTTTCCGTTGCTGTTTACCTCTGCTACTAGTACATAGTTTCCTTCACGAGAAAATCGAGTCCGAAATACTGCATCTCGACTAGATTCTATAAGGTTGTTTTTCTCAGAGAGTACCCAACTCGTAGTGGCATCTTGTGGCACCGCTGCTTGAATTTCAAATATCGTTCCAATAGGAATACTCAAAGCCTCTTGCGTAGCCGCAGTAAGTTGACCAAGAATTGCAGTTCCACCAATTGCTACCACTGCAAATGCCGAAGTGATGCTGGTGCGAGCTCTAAGCATTATTCAGTTACAGAAAATTCAACTAGTTTTACAATTGCTCTTGCAAACAAAATGATAAATAGACCAATGACCGCATAGAGAATAATACGTTTAGCACGGTCTTTAGCTTGCTCATCTCCAAGGCTTACTACCATGAGTATTCCTGCAATAACAATTACTACTACAGCAGCAAGTGCCATAAAGCCAAGGACTGTTGACAGTAAATCTCGGATTACTATTCGGATATTAGTACCATCATCTGATCCATTAAGACTTGGAACAGGCCCAAAGATATTTGCACCTCCAGTAGCACCGATAATGATATTAACAATACCAGCTGCAATCGCGATAAGGATAAGACCAATTATAGCGTAGGTAATAATCTTCTTCGCCTTTTCTTTTGCTTGTTCATCACCAACACTTATCACGAGCATAATACCGGCAATAACAATTACAACTACTGCAGCCAATCCCATAAAGATGAGTACTGCGAGAAGTAGATTGAGAATAATGTCACGAATACTCAATGTTGATACACCTCCAATCTGTTCCGCGTGAGAAATTCCTCCCAAGATTCCAGGGCCACCGTAGTACTGCGCAAGAACCAAATCAGGTGCGACAGCAGCAACGATACCAAGTAGTACAGCAACGAGTACTGGACTAGAGAATATGGTCTTCAGAGTGGATGTAAGTTTTTTCATAGGTTTCATACTATTGTAGCAAAAATTGCGCTTTAGCGCTACCCTTTGAGCATGCGACCAGTTAAGTCATCAGAGGTCTTAAAGACATCAAAAACCGATGTGTTCTTGGTGAGTAATCTGACGAATATTCGGTATCTATCAGGAGTAGAGGTAAGCACGGGTTTTGTCCTTATAAAGCCAAAAAATACGATATTATTGGTTGATGGAAGGTACACAGAAGCAGCCAAAAAGACTGCGAGAAAAGGGGTAAAAGTCGACGATTTGGATAGCCTGAAGAAGCATCTCAAGGGCGCTAAAACATGCGCATTTGAGGCAGAAGATGTCACAGTGGCGAGACTTGCCAACTGGAAGCGCAAAAAGATGAACACAAAATTTGTTCAATCAAAGGGGGTAATCGAAGAGTTTCGCAGGTCAAAAGAACCAGATGAACTTAAACATTTCCGCAAAGCACAGCGCATAACTCATAAAATGATGTCTAGAATTCCTAAAGCGCTTAAGACTGGAATTACCGAGAAGCAGCTCGCAGAAAATATAAGGCAATGGGCCATCGAGCTTGGAGCAGATGAGCTTTCTTTCGATCCTATAGTCGCTTTCGGGTCTCACACGAGTAGCCCTCATCATCATCCATCTTCGCGAAAACTTTCTAAAGGACACATTGTACAGATCGACACAGGTGCGCGAGTAAATGGATACTGTGCAGATCAGAGCAGAGTATTTTTTACTGCTGCGAAAACTCCAGAGCAAAAAAGAGTGTACGCAGCTTTGCAAAGGGCTAAACAAGAATCAGAAGCTGCAATAAAACCAGGGGTAACAAATAGAAAAATCGACAAGATTGCCCGAGATATCTTGGAAGAAGAGAATCTTAATAAGTACTTCACACATTCTCTAGGTCACGGTGTAGGACTCGATATTCATGAAGGAGTTTCTCTCAGTGGTAAGGCAAAAATTCAGAGGTTACTTAAGAATGAAATCGTCACTGTAGAACCGGGTGTTTATATCCCTGGAAAGTTCGGAATGCGCTTAGAAGATGAAATTATCATATGAATACATTTGAAGAAATATCGGATTTTAATGTCCGAACTGGCAAAAAATTCGATGAAGCATCGGCATTGCTCTCTGAAATTGCTAATCGATATCGAGCGCTACGTATAGAAAAAGGAATAACAGCATTAAAACCTGGAGAGAGCCGAACGAGATCAGGGGATGAAGTTTTGAAAACATTATATTTAGGTTCCATATATAATCCTGATGTATTAGAAGAGTCTCGAACAGTCGAAGGCCTATCAAAGGCAATGGCCCTTGTTGATATCGGTGATGTCTCTGAACCTATAAGGAAATGGATCGATAGTCATGATGTAAACGGAGCTATGGCCAAGATTACATCTCCAAATCTAGCTTTTCAGTATCATATTCCTACCGAGGAGATATCTAAAAGAGTTAGCATCCTCATGCAACTCTATGAGCCTATTTCTGAAAAAATGTAAACCCTACTACACAGACTAGGGTAGTGATTTTTGCTATAATAAAGAGATTTGAAAATACAAACCACACCACTCTACGCTCGTGCACTTCCAAGCTTACCTGTGCACATCCGCGCAATCCTTCTGATGATTGCCGTAGTTGTTCCGTATCAAACATTGGGAACACCTGCCATTCGCACAGAACCTTACGAGCAGGAGTTTTTGATTACTGCATACTACAGTCCGATGCCAGGACAATGTTGCTATGTAAAAGGTGGAGTAGAAGCAGACAAGGTATTAAACGGGCAGGGGATTGCTGGCGCAGATCAAACTCCAGTATTTCCAGGAATGATCGCTGCACCAAAGTCGTACGCATTTGGAACAAAGATTAATTTACCAGGACTCGGGACTCTTGCTGTTCACGACAGAGGTGGGGCTATTAACGAACTTGGTAACGGAAAACATCGTCTCGATATTTGGGCAGGATACGGAGAGGAAGGTCTCGCTAGAGCGCTTGCCTTTGGGCTGCAGCGCGTAACTGGAACCGTGTATCCAAATGCAAGTACGCAACCTGCTGTGCAATTTGATTTGGCAACCATGCCATCTCCAATTGATGAGCTAAAAATGTACTTTGTCGAAAAAGATAACTTCCTTGCCATGCGACCTAAAGAAGGAGAGCGAGGACTGTCAGTCTACTTATTGCAAGACCATCTCAAAACTATTGGATACTTAAAGCACCGACCAACAGGATTCTTTGGCCCTCAGACAAGTACGGCATTTCACGCATTCCTTCGGGACTTTAGTGTAGACGCTCCAAGAAATATGCTTTCAGAAACTTCGGCTGCTTTCGTATTGGGTGCTCGATCACGAATGAATGCTCGTGCTCCATTCCAGGAATACATCGACCCTAAAGCATCACCAGATGCCATTGCTCAAGCGCAGCGCACACTACGATTTTTGGGCTACTACAAGGGCAGAACTAATGGAGAGTACGATGACAATCTCTTTGCGAGCATCCTGAAATTCCAGCAGGAGCATGCATTGGTAGGTACTGCATCTGATACAGGTGCGGGTCGCATAGGGCCACTAACTAGTCGGGCACTTCGTGGTATGTGGAACAGGGAAATTGTAGAGCGTCATGCAGACCGTCACCTCGATCGCTACGCAGTAGATACACACATCAAAGAAAATGGTCAGCGCATTGCGCAGTTCCTAGGCGAAGGATATTCCGGTAAGCAGGTCAGGCTTTTGCAAGCAGAACTTGCTGCACTCGGGTTTTTCCCAGAGGATAAAATCAACAGTGTCTACGGACCACTGACTCAGGAATCTGTGACACGGTATCAGTTAGATCGTGACCTCATTGCATCGAGGTCAGATAAAGGAGCGGGATATGTTGGACCTGCAACACTGCGCACGTTGCGCAAAGATCAGCGTAATATCCTGTATGGAATTGTGCGAGCACAGGGGTGGAATGCTTTGTAGCCTCTTCGTCAATTGACGTTCGACTCATCTTCTTTCAAGCTGTCTGCATCATGAGATTTTTGATTATTGCAGGCCTTGTATTTATGCCATTTTTTGCACACGCAGAGGATACATTTCTCACAAGAGCTGATAGTTATCTTTTGATCTGGGAAACAGTAAATCGCCCAGCATTTGAGACGGCATCGGAATACACAGATGTACAAGAAGAAGACAGAGGATATCTAGAAATTAGCTTTGGAAAGCGCAGAGGAATTTTGATTGATGACGATGAGTTCCGTCCGCAAGAACTCGTAACGCTCGGTGATGCATTGCTCTGGGTGTATCGCACACGAAATATTCGTGAGCTTCCTGATATGCAGGAAGTAGACCTGCCTTCAATGATGAGCGATTATCCAATAATAGACACCGAACACTCTCTTGAGGGAAGAGTAACGCGGTCAGATCTTATTTCTATGATCGCTAAACTTGATGGTCAATTGCGAAAAGAAGTTCATGAAGTCAGTTTTTACGCAGACGATTTCCATGGAAGAGGTACTGCTTTTGGAGATACGTTTGATATGTATGCGATTACCGCAGCCCATAGGTCTTTTCCGAGTAATACACTCGTCAAAGTAACGAATGTAGAAAATAACAAGACTGTCGTAGTGCGGATTAACGACCGTGGTCCGTATGTTGATGGAAGAGATATGGATCTGAGCAAAGCTGCATTCGAAGAGATCGCTCCCACTGGACAAGGTGTGCTCCGTGCGACATTTGAAAGATTAGGACATATGGATCTTGTTAGTCAGTGCGAAGAGCGTCAACGTGCCTACCAGCGCAGAATTACACGAGATACACAGTTCTTCCGTGGTGTTCCACATACATTTACATTGGGAGATCAGTTGATATTGCAGAGCAATCGACCATTTGTTATTTTGGGAATTACATTCCCAGATGGACAATACTTGCGAATACAGGATTTTGTGCATCCTAAGGAGAAATATCGCATTTCCCCAGATATGACAGGTCGATACCAATTTTCAGTTGGGGATACACGTGGCAGACAGCGTGATCTACGGATGGATGTGAGTAGTTGTGTATTACCGGCAAGAGGGTAATTAAGGCCATTTAGATCTACCGAGCAAGTCTAAAATCTGCTATAATAACTAGATTTGTAGTATCCTAGTTTTAACCCCTCTTACTGACTTTGATAAATCTTCTCCGCTACGGTACCTGGCCATTTATCTGGCTGATCATTATCAGCACAATCACTCTGTTTACAGATGGATTTTGGGCGGATTTAGGAAGAGGATTTACATCGTCACCCGTTAGTACCACGTTTGGCTTTGTATTGTTGTACTTTTCTTGGCGCGTCTCAAAAAAGATGTTCCGCCACTGGTATGCACACAGACAAGGAAAGAATCTTGTGGCTTTGAAGATTTTAATTCCACGGCAAGAGACAAAGATCGACCAAGAGAAGAGAACCGAAAAAGACTTCAAAGAAAAAATTGCCATCATGGAGCAGCTCTTTAGGGCACTCTGGGAAATTAAGTCACTCAACTTCTACCAGATGATGCATTTCTGGTTTTTCAGATACATCTGTATCAGCTTTGAGATGTATGTCGAAAAAGGACAGCTCACAATGTACGTAGTAACAAACCCGAAACTGGTTTCTATTGTCGAAAAACAAATCACTGCTTTCTACAATGATGCAGAGGTTACGATCCAGAACACGCCAGAGATCTGGCCAGAAGGTAGCAAGTTGGTTGCGTATAACATGATGATGGAGAAAAAGTTCATGTATCCAATTCGATACTACGAACAGATGCAAGATGACCCACTCAATGGAATTGGAAACGTGCTGAGTAAACTTGGTGCCGATGAAACAGCCTGTATTCAAATGGTATTAACACCGTCCTTTTCTGGTAAGTGGAACAAGAAGGCAAAACAATTTGCGAGCATTAGTTTTAAAGGAAAAAAAGATCACTTCTTGTCGCACATCCCACTTCTGAGTACGTTGAGTAAGATTCTTGGAGGGATAATTTCTGAGGAGGCAAACAACAACTACGCACCAGGGGCAAAAAGTGGAGACTCATTCGTACGTATGATTCAACCAGAGGAAGAGTTGTACAAGCGCATGGGAGAGAAGGCAGGTATGGGATTTTATCACTCTTCTATTCGTGTATTTGCATCGAGTAAGACGTGGGATAGATCTATGGAAATCACGAACAACATGCAGGTGGCATTTAATGCCTTTAAAGATCTCTATGGAAATGTCATTGTAAACAAGCGCATGTTTGTCGACTTCTTTCCACTGGAGTGGAATGCGAAGATTCTCCATAAGCTTTGGAAGCACCGTATCAATGGGTTTATGCATAAGAAGTCTCTGCTCGTAGAAAAAGAACTTGCAGGGCTATTTCACTTCCCAGATAGTCGTTACAACAAGATTCCAATTATTCAGTGGGCTGCATCTAAAGTATTGCCTCCTCCACCAAACGTACCGAAAGAGGGGATACTTCTGGGGATTAATAACTACCGTGCATCAGAAACTCAAATTCGATTCCTTGAGAAAGACCGTACAAGACACCATTACATCATTGGTAAATCTGGTACTGGTAAATCTGCTTACCTCAGCTGGATGTCGAGGCAAGATATTCAGAATGGAGAGGGTGTATGTATGATCGATCCTCATGGAGATTTGATAGAAGACGCCCTTGCTCACACTCCTAAAGAGAGAGCAAAAGACATAGTCCTTTTTAACCCAGCGGATACAGATCGCCCAATGGGTCTCAATTTGCTTGAAGCAAAGACTCCAGAAGAAAAAGATCGCGCATCACTCGATGCGATGGAAATCTTTATTAAGCTCTTTGGAAACGAGATCTTTGGTCCACGTATTCAGCACTACTTTAGAAACGGCTGTCTAACATTGATGGATGACGAAGAAGAGGGTGCAACGATTATTGATGTTCCACGTCTCTTCGTAGATGAAGACTTCCAGAGGTATAAAGTAAGTAAGTGTAGGAATACTGTAGTGCGCAGTTTCTGGGAACATGAAATGGCAAAAACTGGAGCACGAGAAAAAGAGGAAATGATCCCGTACTTTAGTTCGAAGTTCGGTCCATTCATTACAAACACGACAATGCGAAATATTATCGGGCAGCCAAAGTCTGCTTTTGATATTCGCGAAGTGATGGATACTGGAAAAGTTCTTCTCGTTAATTTGTCTAAGGGTAAAATTGGAGATGTAAATGCGCAGCTCCTCGGACTCATCTTTGTAAACAAAATTAACATGGCTGCCATGAGTCGCGCGGATATTCCACAGTCAGAGCGTCGTCGGTTCTATCTCTATGTAGATGAATTCCAAAACTTCGTAACAGATGCGTTTGCCACTATTCTTTCTGAGGCACGTAAGTACGAACTAGCTCTTATCATGGCTCACCAATTTATTGGACAGCTTGTCGGAAAAACTGAGGCCTATGGAAATGCCAGCTCTAAACTTCGTGACGCGGTGTTTGGTAACGTGGGTAGTATCAGCTCATTTAAGATTGGTGCAGAAGACGCAGAGTACATCGCGAAAGAAATGGCACCAGTGCTCTCTGAGCAGGATGTGATTAACATCCCAAACTTCCAGTGTTACACAAAGCTCAATATTAATAACGTGACCTCAAGGCCTTTCAGTATGAATACGATTTATGATGAATCCGAGCGCAATGAAAAGCTAGGAAGTCTTGTAAAGGAATACAGTCGTATGAAATACGGTCGTAAAAAAGTCTTCGTCAATCAAGAGATTGAAGATCGAATAGGAATTGTCGGGTAAAGTCCTACTTCTTCTGTTTCCTCATAGCCTCCTTACGCCTGCGCTCTTCATCGAGCTCTTCTCCAATTTCTTTAAGTTCGTAGCTGAGCATCAGTGTAATCACAATTCGGAGTGCAATAATTACTGCAAGCTTTCCAAGGTCATCCCAACTTGGGTGAATAATAGATTCGATAATGTCTTTTCCAACCAAGAACTCCAGTCCTAACGCTAGGTGCTTTCCAAGATCGATACGGATATATGGGAGGTGATTGGTCCCACGGATTGTAGAGAGGATAAAGTGGAATGCACTCTTTATTGCACCGTACGCCATGATGGAAACACCAATGTATCCAATAATACCAGCAGCAAAGATTGAAATTGCTTCGAGACTCGAAACTGCGTGAAGGATACTGGTGATGAATTCTGTATTTTCCATTTCGCTAGTATTGTACCATTTTTCGCAGTTTTTTACCATTTATTTGGTCTTAGGAGAGGCAATCTTGTATCGTAGGCTCACTATGACATCTTTCAAACAAGCAAAAGACATGTTTAAGCTTCAAAAGCAGGCTAAACAGATAAAAAAGGAACTTAAGAACATTCATGTTGAGGCAGAAGCCGAAGGCGTAATTGTTACGGTAAATGCTGAGCAGGAAATTGTTTCTATTACTATCGCCGAAGAAGTGCCACGAGATCGCATTCCAGCATTACTTACAGATGCTTTAAACCGAGCCCTAAAAAAGGCACAGGTTGTTGCTACTGAAAAAATGCAGGTTGTAATGAACCAAATGGGCATGGGCGCACCGGAACAAGCTATGGGCGGAATTGGAAACTCTTAAATTCTATGAAAAAGATTCTTCTTCTCATCATCGCCTTAGCTGCTGCAGGATTTTTCTGGTTTCAGATATCTCTAGGTCCTGTAGATGAGGCGGCTGCTTCACGTACAAAGGTTACAGTAGACGCAGGGTCTACAACGTCTCAGATAGCTGACCTGCTAAAGCAAGAGCGGTTAATCAAATCTCCATTCGTATTTAAGTTATATCTCAAGCTCAATGGGCTTGATGGCTCTTTGCAGGCAGGAGTGTTCTTGCTCGATACATCCCTTTCGGTAGATAACATTGTGCGTATTCTTCAGACAGGTCGTGCAGAGGAAATTATCGTAACCATTCCAGAAGGCTTTACAGTACTAGATATTGATAATCTTCTTGTAGAGATGGAACTTATAGAGAAGGGAGAAGCTATCGACTGTGCAAATTATTGTGATTTCGAATCATACGAATTTCTCCCTGCAGAAATGGGTGAAATGTCAGAACGCGGAGGCCTGTTGGAAGGATATCTCTTTCCAGATACTTATTATGCCCCTGCAGATGACTTTGTCGTAAAGTTCTTCTTTGAGCGCATGTTAAATGCTTTCAGATATAACGTATTAGAAGAGTATGAGACAGACATAGAAGCTTCTGGTAGATCACTTCATGAATTTCTTTCCATGGCTTCTTTAGTAGAAGAGGAGACGAGAACTGATGACGAACGAGCAGTAGTAGCTGGTATCCTTTGGAAACGATATGACGAAGGATGGGGTCTTGGAATAGATGCTGCAGTGAGATATATAGTACGTAAAGCATCAGAGGAAATTACTCACGGAGATCTGAATGTTAATAACCCCTATAACCTTCGCAAATTTAAAGGGCTTCCCCCGGGGCCAATATCAAGCATCAGCTTAAAGAGCATAGAGGCAACGCTAAATCATAAGAGCTCACCATATTGGTACTATCTCCATGATAAAACTGGCCTGATCCACTATGCTGTATCAAATGAAGAGCACAATACGAATAGGTACAATTACCTAGGAAGTGGCTCAAAATAGCCTAAATAGGCATATTGTCAAATATATAAAAATATAGTATAATATATGTATGAAACAAATATTCATCTTCAGCTTACTTATAGCATTTGCGTATGCAGGTTTTCGTCCTCCAGAAGGGATGCGAAAGTTTCCTACCGCTAATTTGCAGTTTCAAGTAGAGACATCTCAGGGTACTGCAACGGTAAAGCTTCAAGAGGATTCTGTAACTGTGGTTACAGAAGACGAAAGCGAAGAACAAAAGTAATTGCTATACTAGAAATCACTATGACTGATGAACATAATCACAGGCTAAAGATTGGTGTTATGGGTTCCGCTTCTGGTCCCCAGCTAGAAAGCGAGCATGCAAAGAATCAGGCAATTGCCCTTGGTAAAGAGATTGCTAATCGTAACCACATCTTTATAAACGGAGCATGTCCCGGTCTTCCAAACGATGCACTGCTTGGTGCAAAAGAGGCTGGAGGTTTTACAGTAGGTATCTCTCCTGCATTCTCACTTCATGAGCATGTAGAAGAATATGGGTCTTCACACGAAAACGATTTTATTATCTATACAGGTGCGGGATTCATGGAGAGAGATATTATAAATATCCGTTCTTCTGATGGAGTCGTGATTATTGGTGGTGGTATTGGTACGCTTAATGAACTGACAATTGCATACGAAGAGGGTCGACCAATTGGAGTACTTACAGGTACTGGTGGAATCTCCGACCATGTACCACACATTGTAGAAGATCTTTGTGTTAGAAAAATTGCACCAAATATGGTTTTCGATGATGACCCAATAAAACTATTGGATAAGTTAGAAGTTGCCATTAAGGCATACCCTTTACCGATTCATGAAGACGGTCGAGTGATCGATAAAAAGTTTTGCCGAAGAGGAGACTGGTGGTGTCAAGACACAGAAAGAAAAGGATAGATTAACTCGTCTTCTTTGTTATCCATCGCACTGGAGTCCCTTCGAATCCAAATGTTTTTCGCAGGCTGTTTTCTAAGTAGCGAAGCTGAGAGACTTGTACCTGTCTTGGGTCTTTAACGAATACCACAAACGTTGGTGGCACTTCTTCTGCCTGTGTAATCATTTTTGACTTAGCCAACATTCCCATAGGCTTGCCATATACAGCCCTCTTGTACCAATCCAAAAGCTCTTTCGTAGGAAGTCTACGTACACGGTTTCGTTGGGTCATCTCTATAAGATCAAAGATCTTAAGGAGCCCCTCTTTTGTTTCTGCGGATACCGGAAGCACAGGAGCACATTTAGCAAACTGCAACTGGTGTTCTATTTCTGCAAGTCTCAGGTGGCGTTCTTCTGTATCGACCAAATCAATCTTGTTCACTAAGATGATCAATCCCTTACCTTCCTCTACTGCCATTCCAGCTACACGTTTGTCTTGGCGGCTTAACGTTTGTGTTGCATCAAGAATCAGCACAGCAACGTCACAGTATTCCAATTCTTTTACACTTCTAAAGTATGCATACACTTCGATGTCTCCTTTCGTGTCTTTACGACGCTTGATACCTGCCGTGTCTGTAAACACGTAATCCTGTTCGTGATATCGAATAACAGTGTCTACAGCATCTCGCGTAGTTCCGGGAATATCAGAAACAAGCAGAGGAGATTTTGCTCGTTGGGTTTCACTCATAAAGGCATTCACCAGTGAGCTTTTTCCAACATTAGGTTTTCCGATAATCGCAATGCGTGGAAGAGTACTTTCAACCTCTTCACTTCTTTCAAAGTTAAGTGTTATAAGTTCTTCTTCAATAGTCTCAAGGAGTTCCTCTAGTCCAATACGGTGTGGTGCACTTAGTGGAATAATTTTGTCGGTTATCCCAAGTTGATAGAACTCTGGAAGAATCGCATCGATCGTACCTGGATCATCACACTTTGTAAGGGCCATGAGGATTGGCACGTGAGACTTCGTACTTTTGCGGAGGATATCTACGATCTCGAAGTCACTTGCAGTAAGCTCTTCTCTACTATTTACCGTAAAGACAATAAGGTCTGCGTGTTCGAGCGCGAGTTTGGATTGCTCGTGTACGTCATCTTCTAGGGCTATATCTTCTGTGCCACCACCCATTCCTCCAGTATCAATGAGTAGGTAATCGAGTTTCTCACCCTTCACTTGCCCCGCAACTTGATCTCTGGTGGTACCAGGAGTGTCGGTTACTATTGCCTTTCTGCGACCAATGATCTTATTGAAAAGTGTGGATTTACCGGTATTCGGCCTTCCAATGATCGCTACAGTGGGAATTTTAGCCATATAGAGCTATATCATAGGCATATATGCACTTTAAAGAAAGTGCTATTTATGCTATAATATAGAGAGATGGCAACAACAACACAAACAGACAATTCAGCAGGCGTATCAGCAGTAGATCTCTATAATCTCCTAATGTTTGATATAGAGCCAGATCTCACAACAAATAACATCGAGATCCTAGAAAGAGAGCTAGAACTGCTACCAGAAGAAGAGCGAAAAGAGCGATTACTTCGCTATGCAGATGCATGGGATACCTTCTCTGCGAACTATGACAAAGTGGCACAAAAAAGAACTGAGGAGATTGATGCGCTAGAATTGCGAGTTAAATCTCTTCAAAAGAAAGAAAACAGCGATGCCTTGTCTAATCTAGATTCTGAAATCTCTAAGCAATAGTATGACTCACAAATTCCACCACTATTGGCGAAAGAGCTCAGAGAAAGAAGCACGTCTCTGTTTTATGGCTGGAGAAGAAATAGGGGACAGTATTTTTGATGAATCTGATGAAATCGAAGGATTGCTAGATGAGGAAATACCCGAGAATGTGTCAACATTGCATGAGTTTCTTGGTGAAAATAAAGATGAAACATGGAAGAAAAGCCATAGCCTAGGAAAAATAGTGGCATATCTCTTAGGAAAAAAGACATCATACTCTGATGAAAAACGCTTAGCATTACTTAAAAAAGTAGTTTCCTCTGTGGCAGATGATTCAGAAGATGCAAAGATTGAGGACGAACTTAACGAAGCGACATTGGATACATTTAGAAAGCACGCTACTGCAGTAAATATAACCGTAACTCCAGAAGCAGTAAAAAATGCTGAAGTTGCTAGAGAAGAGCGTTCAGAACCACCTCAGCCAGAAGTCGCTGAAGAGACTAAAGCAAAAAGTGCAATAGACAGATCTATTGAAAAAATTCCAAAGGACGGAGCATGGCATGGTGCCACTCTTCCTAAAGAGAAGTTACTTGGACTTAAATACTGCATTGTAAAATCTGGAACAATCTACCGTTGCGACACTTCTGGGAAATGGTCAGAAACGTGGGCAAACGGAAAATGGGAATTTAGTACAGAATACAAAGAAGGCGGACGTGCACTGTGGCAGGAGCATAAGGATTACATGGATGGAAAAACTATGCGAAAGCAACAGTCAACATTTACTGGTGTAAGGCGCTATGGGTCTGAGCTTATGAAAAATAGTGATGGATCAAAAAGTTACAACAAGGCAACAGGTAGACCAAATCGAAAGTATTACATCAAAATGAATCAGCCGTATGCAAATTATATTTCTGATCCTACTGAGAAAGAGAAATATCTTGCTATCCCACGAGATAGTATGTGGCACAACTATGATGATCTGGATTTCCGTGAGGGATACCAGAAGGATCCAGCGATGAAGCACTGGCAGTATCGTCTACATTCTGATGGATTTATGTATGCTCGTCGTCCTATTCGTACGAATGGGAGACTTAGTTGGAAGATCGCAGTATATGCTTGGAATGCTGATGGTTCTGCTCAATGGTTTGATGCACCTGCATCTAAGGCAAACGAAGTAATCAACAGTACGTTTGATGGTAGTCCATCACCTATAAAGGATCGCTGGGCACAGTTTGATAGGAAGAAAATGAAGAAGCAGGGATATTACATGAATTAGTCAGCTACACATCTTGAGTGCAGTGAGAGAAGTAGTGGTTTTTTATGTTAGATAACTTTTCCCATAAAGAACTGTGATAAACGGCCCAGAAACTGTACGATATGGCGCATATGTACGATTCATCATCCACAGAGAAGAAGTGGCAAGATAAATGGGCAAAGGCTAAATCGTATACAGCAGATCTAAAGAACGCTAAAAACCCATATTTCTCACATGTGATGTTCCCCTACCCTAGTGGAGATAAGCTCCACGTAGGACACTGGTATAACTTTGCTCCAGCAGATAGCTTTGCAAGATATCAACGTATGCAGGGCAAAGATGTATTTACTCCAATGGGATTTGATGCCTTTGGACTCCCTGCAGAAAACTACGCTATTAAAACTGGAGTACATCCAGATGACTCTATTACGACGAATGTCGAGACGATGATTACCCAGCTCAAGCGTATTGGATGTATGTACGATTGGGACAAGATGGTGAATACCTCAAAGCCTGAGTACTACCAATGGACACAGTGGTTGTTCCTTAAGATGTTTGAGAACGATCTCGCCTACAGAAAAGACGCAAATGTAAACTGGTGTGAAAGCTGTCAGACGGTTCTTGCAAACGAGCAGTGCCAAAATGGTTCATGTGAAAGATGTGGAACAGTAGTTGAGCACAAGCCCATGACACAGTGGTATTGGAAAATCACAAACTACGCACAAAGACTTCTCGACAATCACGACAAACTTGATTGGCCAGAAAAAACAATCACCATGCAAAAAAACTGGATCGGTCGAAAAGAGGGTGTCTTTATTAAGTCAAAGATCAAAGATACAGATTACGAATTTGAAGTATGGGACTCTGTGCCTCAAACTTTTATGGCACAGACTTTCACAGTGATCGCTGCAGAGCATGAGGAGCTTCCTCAATTAATGAAAGGTCGACCTGAGGAGAAGGCAGTACTTGAGCTTGCTGAGAAGATTAAAAAGAGAAAAATGAGTAAAGACTTTAATCCAGAAGAAGACATGGAGGGAATCTTTACAGGACTCTATGTAGAAGATCCATTTGGTCACGGTGATCTACCATTGTGGGTAGCATCGTACGTAGTCGCTGACTACGGATCTGGAATTGTTCACTGTAGTGCTCACGATGAACGAGACTTTGCTTTTGCCAAGAAGTATGACATCCCACTAAGACCTGTAATGTTTCCAGAAGATCCTGAAGAAGCACAAAAAGTAAGAGATACAGAATACTGTTACGCCAAAGAAGAGAACGCAGTAATGGAACAGCCTGAAAAGTTTAAGGGTCGAAAGTGGGGAGAGGTTAGAGAAGACATTATTCGATATATGGCTGATGATATGAAGATCGCTCGTGCTCAAGTAAATTACAAGCTTCGCGACTGGAGCATCTCTCGTCAGAGATACTGGGGTGCACCTATCCCGATTGTGTATGACCCAGAAGGAAACCCACACCCAATCCCGCAAGAGCATTTGCCATGGGAGCTTCCACGAGACGTGGACTTCAAACCAACAGGTACCGCACCTCTTGCTCAGTCCAAAGAACTTCTAGAACGAACAGAGAAAATATTTGGCAAAGGATGGACTCCAGAAGTAGATACGATGGACACATTTGTCTGTTCAAGCTTCTACTCATTTAGATATCTTGCAGAAGGCAATACCAAAGAATTTGTACCAAAAGAAATTGATAAGAAGTGGATGCCTGTAGATATGTACATTGGTGGACCAGAGCATGCATGCATGCACTTGATCTACTCTCGCTTTGTTTCAATGGCTCTTAAAGACTTTGGATACATTAATAGTGATGAACCGTATCAGCGATTGATTCACCAAGGGCTAATTACAAACGGTGGAACTAAGATGAGCAAAAGCAAAGGCAATGTCGTCAGCCCAGATGCATTTGTGGATAGGTATGGATCAGATGTTTTCCGAATGTACCTTATGTTCATGGGTCCGTTTGAGGGAGGAGGGGACTGGAGCGATACGGGAATTAAGGGGATTGATAGATTTGTACAAAAGGTATGGAAGCTCCTTGGGGAATCGGAAACTTCTAACGCAGAAGTTTCAAAAGAGGTGAACGTAAAACTTAATCAAACTATAAAAAAAGTTACACAAGATATAGAGAGTCTACACTTTAATACGTGCATCTCCGCACTCATGGAACTGATGAATCTTGTAGAAAAACAAGAATCTGTTAATTCCCAGTTAGCCCTAACTGTAGCCAAATTACTATCTCCACTAGCACCGCATTTGGCAGAAGAGCTATGGGAGAAGCTAGGAGGGGAGGGGATGGTGATCGATGCTGCGTGGCCTACCTTTGATGAGAAACTTTGTGTAAGTGATACAATAGAAGTTGCAGTACAGATCAACGGAAAACTCCGTGGAACCATAACTATAGATGCAGGAGCTGCTGAGGCAGATGTCATAGCTCAGGCAAAAGAAGTACCAAACGTAGCTACTCACTTAGAGGGTAAGGAGATCAGAAAAGAGATCTATGTCCCAGGAAAGCTTGTAAGCTTGGTAATTGGATAGTTAAAATTGTAAAATTTGATTTACATATCATTTTTCGATACTCTCAGTTCTTATGGGACATGTTAATCGATTTAAGGCGATGGAGAGATGCACACCTCATGTGTCTACTATACCTGAAACGGAGTTTTCTAGAGCTGCAGAAGTTAGAGCTCGCAAGATAGAAAGACAATTAGACAGAGTGATGGAAGAGGTGTTACTTGGATATTATTCCAGTCTCAATCATGACCCTGATGATTGGCAGGGGTTCTCATTTTCTGGAGCTCAGGCATACAATGTAATAGCAACAACAATCGAAAATAATATGCTTCTAGCCTTTCATCAGATTGGAACAAATCCATCACTTCATGGAACTGGAATGCGACAAGATAGACTTGGTACGTTACTTCAGGTGAGCGATGGCAGCATTCAATATGATAGCTATCAAAAATATGGAAGGCACCGTGTATACGAGAGCGAAGAAGGTAGAAAACCAAAGACTCTTGAGGTAGGTCAAAAACTTCCAATAACATTACCTGCACCAGATGAGTGGCTGATAACCTCTGCAGTTGATAGGCCTGCACTGTGCACATCTGTGAGTACCAATCAAAAAATGTGGAACCAAGATGAAGACCATTCTGGTTTCAGTATTCTTTCTCGCAAAAAGAAGCTAGAGCTACTAGATAGCTTTAACTTTTATAATTCGATGGATGCTTTTTAGTTAGCAGTATTACTGCGAATGCCAGGATTCTTAGCACGTAGTGTTTCGGGTACTGTGCCATTTCTATTCGGCATAGTTGCTCCATCTATCCACTTATCCACTATTGCACAAAGTGCTTTCGGTTTTGATACATGCGGATAATGGAAGGTGTCTTGCATACTTGCTTTCTTCATATTTGAATGAGAAAACTTTTCTCCTACATGCCATGGATCTGACGGTGTCTGTACGACAAGTAGCTTAATATCCCTTCTGCACTGAGCTAATAATTCTATGAAAGAAGGACCATCCTTTAGTAGTCGTAATTCTTTCCTCATGCGGTTTCGTTGGTGTTCATATTGTTGTTCATGGCGTGCAAGGAAGGGGTCAAACGTTTCATCATCCATATCCCAAGTCAGTGGTCGCAACATAACATGAGTAGGAGATTTGCAGCCTGTATCATTTACTTGTTTAGAAGCATCCATAGTATTCTGTGGAGGACTTAACAATATTGCCGACTTTAGTTCAGGGCACATATTAATAATCTCTGGTGCACGATGAGTTCCAAACGAGGTAGCGATAAGTACAGTATGACCTTGATCTCTTATGAGTTCGCTTTCTACTTCTATTTTGTGCCTTATCCATTCAGGTTTATTAGGGTATGTATCAAATGATTCATAGTGCGAATCTGGATGACTGACTTGAATTCCACTCCTCGAGAGCTCATCACAAAATACCTCTCGATCCTCTGGGCAATCTTGAATACCAGGAATCCAAAGAGCATTAGTTCCTGTGTCTTCTTCTGGCTGGTCATACGTTTCTCCATTGACGAGTTCTAAATTCATATTCATATATTTTAGTGCAAAAACACTAAAAGTCAATGTATGACTCTAGCCAAGGCTAGAATTAGCTCAAAAGCGTAAATACTTTCTGCTGAAGCTGACCTACTGTTTCAGTATTTTCTCTAAGTTCCTTTCTATCAACTCCTTCAAAAGAGATTCCCAACTCTTGTTCCAGCTCGTAAATGAGGCTTGGGAAATGCCACTCTGTTACACCAACATCTTCCAATCGTGTAGAGTAATTTAACATTTTCATATTTTCCTGAAATTCATCACGCTCTGCGTGGCCATCTACCAATTTGCGGATGGTGTTCATTACTGCACTTCTCGTCATTGTATTCTTTTCTGCTTGGTTCTCTGGCAAATCGTTATTTCCAAGTAGAGAGCTTGCTGCAAAAGCGGCAGCTCCAAGAGTTACAGTAGAGAGGAACGCTCTTCTATTCATGTCAGGTTGCTCATGACTGTTTTCAATATTCTTCATATTTTTTTTTGTTAAATGGAATGGGACTTATTCAAGCACTTGCACAGAGAAAGTCAATAGGCTTTGAATCTTACTAGCTTAGTTCCCATTTCTCAGATCTGCTAGCGCCTGAGCTATTTCTGCTGGTGAATGAGAGCCATCAATAGTAGTTCCTTCTGGACCTGATGTATCTCCAGAAATTGTAACAATGTGTACGTCAGAACTTGTTTGTTGTATTACTTGAATGATATCTGGAAGGTCAGCACCAACTACTTTTTCGTCTAATGCAGTAATAGGGCTAAGTTCTCCTTTAGATAAAGCTCCTCCAAGAGAAAAGCCGCTCAGGTGCGCATCAACATTATTTTTACCAAGCAAGTCTTCTACAGCTCTGTTTACTTCTTCTGTTGAGACAATAGTAACGCCAGTAGCCGTCTGCCACTCCTTAGGCATAATAGATTCCATCCCATTATCTTTTATAAATTGAATCAGAAATTTCTTTGGTATTCTCCTAAAGGTTGATCCAGGGACTCTGAAACCTTTCAGAGATCCATTATCAAAGCAGCGAATAATCGTTTGCTGAGATACACAACAGATTCGATGAGCTTCTCCTGTTGTAAATACATCTTTTGAATAATCAACTTCTTTTGCGCTTGTTGTGGAGAGGCTTTCTGACATAGGAGAACCACCATACAATTTAATGGTCTTTAATGTCAACTTCACTTTGCACCTGCTAGACTCTTCGCGCATGAATCATCCATTCGACCGTTATACGGAATACACAGATGTCGCAGCTCTTAAAAAGAGTAGCGAAACGCCTCTGCGTAAATGTATGCGAGTGAATACCTTTAAGATGAATGTTGAAGACTTTAGGAAATACGCAGAAAGTAAAAACTGGAAACTTAAACCCGTACCGTGGTGCACAGAAGGGTTCTTTATCGACAGAGAAGATCGTTCGGTTCCTCTGGGGAAAGACCTTCTACACCTACTTGGAATCACTTACATGCAAGAGGCCAGTAGTATGTTGCCCGTTGCAATGCTCGACCCCAAGCCAGGGGAAAACATTTTAGATATGGCAGCAGCACCGGGAAGTAAATCGACACAGATTGCCGCCAAGATGAATAACCGAGGAGTGCTCGTTGCAAACGATATGCAAGAGGCGCGGTTGCAGACACTGCGCTCTGCACTAAATCGATTGGGAATTATGAATGTGATTGTTACGAAAAAAATGGGCCAGTGGTTTGGAAAGCATATGACAGGAAGGTTCGATCGCGTATTAATAGATGCACCATGCACAGGGCAAGGAACAGCACGAAAAGATTCTACAGCACTCAAGTACTGTTCTATCGATTCCATCGGAAAGAATGCAAAGCTACAGAGAGAACTCCTAGAAGCTGCGGTACATGCGACAAACATTGGAGGCCGCATAGTGTATTCCACGTGCACACTGACTCCAGAAGAAAATGAAGATGTTGTCTTTAGTGCTTTGCGAAAATTCCCTAATCAACTTGAAGTAGTAGATCCATCAGAAATAATTAATTGGGATTGTAGTCAGGCAATCAAAGATTCATACACGGTACAAGAATCACTTGAGACAAAAATCAAAAATATTGAAACACCAATGTTACGTATCTGGCCACAGACATATGACTCCGAAGGTTTCTTCTGCGCAGTGCTTAAAAAAACAGCACCAACCAAAGAGGCGGAGAAATATGATCTTGTAAAACTTGATAAAGAACCTCTTTCCAAAGGTAAAGTAAAAGAGGTCTGTGAATTCTTAGAGCACCGCTTTGGTACATCGTTTAAAAACAAAAGCGAAGTGTTGTTGCAGCACAAAGAACGTTTGTGGATAACAACCGAAGAAGTATTTAAATTTAAACTACCCTGCCCAAATGCAGGTATAGGTTTGCCCTTTGGGAAAACACTCAGCAAGTCCCCTGTTATGATCGACCATGATCTCGCAACCCTCAGAGGGTCAGATATCACTACAGGAGTAATAGATCTAACCGAAGAGGAGTGGAAGCTTCTTGCGAGGGGCCAGGATATAGACTGTGACCCAGAACTCTTTGGCAAAGTGCTCTTTCGCTATAACGGTCTCTGTATCGGACGAGGCAATACACGGGAGGGTCGTTGTAAAAACCAGCTTCCTCGCTGGATAATACAAGTATTATCATGATAGGATTTTGGCATGGATAAGCCAAATTATGGATTTACAGAGTTCTTAGACTGTTCCCGAAATACAGCGCAATTTAGAACAGTTGCCAATGCTGATCTTCCGAATCCTTTCGGGAAGATAAAAGAGCGTACACACATAGAAACCCGTCAGATCGCATATCCTACAGTAGATATAACCGCTATGGCGCGATTGGCAATTACAAGCCTGTTAGAGAAGCTCGATATAGAAGGTAAAGACTGTGCAGGAGTAGTACTTTCCAGTTGCAATAGCCAAGACCAATCAGATTCACTTAGTAAAATAGCTTCTCGGGCTGCAGTAACTCATGGTATAGCAAGTTCTAGGAGTCTTAATTTTGCCTGTAGTGGTTTTCCTGCTGCAGTAGAAAAGGCTATGCAAATGCCAAACGAAGATGGTAAGCATATCATCATCATAATGGCTGAGATGTTGAGCAGAATTGTTGATTGGGATGATCAAAATACAGCAGTGGTGTTTGGAGATGGCCTTGCTGTAACGAGTATTATTCCTGATGGAAAACATAAGATCTTAGACTCTTGGGCAAGAACAAATGTGGAGGATGAAAAGAACTGCCTAGCTTTTAGCAGCAAGCAAGGAACGCGCACTCCAGATGGAGAAATTGACGAAAACGAACGGTTGGTTATTACAATGGGTAGACATGGGGGAAAGCAGCTTTATAGAAATGTTCCACAGGCACTTGTTGATCTTGTAGCAAATTCTCGATTAGGGTTAGAGGGTGTCGATTACATTGTCCCTCATCAGGCTAATGGAAAGTTTATAGAAAAAATGATAGAAAAAATAAATGCATCATCAAAAATATTTAGACCACAGGTTATTGGCACTATTGCAGATCAAGCAAACACTGCATCTGCATCTATACCTACAGCACTTTCTAAGACTATTGCAGGATTCGAAAAAGGAAAAATAGTTGCTTGTCCTGCCAAAGGTGCAGCAGAAGAATTCAAAGAAGGATTTTTGTCACAAGGCTTATTGCTATTCGAGGTAGGAGCATAAGTAGTGTATACTTCTCCTCCTCATGGACCCAACTCTGGATATCAAATCGCGGCTACCGATAGAAGAGCTAGTCGGACAGTATTGTCAGCTCAAAAAAAAGGGAAGCGGGTTTGTGTGTGTATGTCCATTTCACCAAGATAAGCACCCCAGTATGCAGATCAGTCCCGATAAAGGAATCGCCTACTGCTTTGCGTGTAGCAGTGGTGGGGACATCTTTAGTTTCTATCAAAAGATCGAAGGTGTAGATTTTAAGCAGGCACTTAAAGACCTCGGTGAACGAACAGGGGTAAAAATAGAAGGCCTAAAGATGGAGGCTCCTGTACAGAAAGATCATAAAGAGCGCATTAGAGAGTGCTTGCAAGCAGCGCAGAAGTTTTATGCCAGCAACCTTGAGAAGAATGCAAAGGCAAAGCTATACGTAGAAAACCGTAAGGTAACGAAAGAACAAGTAGAAGAGTTTGGACTAGGAGTAGCCCCTGATTCCTTTAGCGATACCTATGAGCATCTTTTAAAAACCGGATTTAGTCGCAAAGAAATTGTGGATGCGAGCCTTGGTATCCAAAAAGAACTTCAGAACGAAAAGATCTACGATCGCTTCCGAAACCGTTTGATGTTTCCAATCTCCGATGCCAATGGACACATCGTTGGATTTGGAGGAAGAACTCTTGGAGAAGATGATGCAAAGTACATAAACTCTGGAGACACACCGGTGTATAACAAATCAAATGTTCTCTACGGGTTGCACCATGCTCGCGAAGCAATTCGTGCAACGAAGAGAGTAGTACTCGTCGAAGGGTACTTTGATGTTATTGCTTGTCACAGAGTTGGTATTAAAAATGCTATTGCTGTTAGCGGAACCGCACTTACTGAGCAACATGTAAAAACCCTCAAGCGCTATGCAGACACAGTAGTGCTCTGTCTCGACCAAGACCGCGCGGGGCAGCAGGCCGCAGAGCGCTCGTATATGCTGTGTAGTGAAGTGGAACTTCCAGTGCACACGGTAACGCTCGAACATAAAGACCCTGACGATGCAGCAGTTGCGGACCCCGAAGGATTTAAAAAGCTAATGGAGGAGGGGAGTCGTCCGTATCTTGATATGGTCATCGATCGACTTCGCGCAGGAGACGTGTCTTCTTCTGAGGGGAAGCACGATGCACTAAAAATAATATTACCACTGATCAATGCGGTATCATCTTCTGTTGAACGCGGACATTACATTGGAAAAGTGGCAGGACTACTGTCGACTACAGAGACAGAACTAAAGCAGGACATTCAACAGTTTGAAAAAAACACAGTGCGTATCGTTCCTCAAAAAGAGGAAGTAGCAGAAGAGGAATCCGATGATAGCTTTTCTAGCGCAGAAATTGCTCTTGGAATTGTAATGCTCTTCCCACAGCTAAAAAGTCTTTTGGCAGAGCTTATAGCCCCAGAAGATCCAGCAGTGGCTGCACTGTATACAGCTCTTAAGGAGTCTCCTGATGTTCAGAATTTACGATTGGAAATGTTAGATCTACCAGAAGAACATCTGGAACGCGTATCTATTTTGATGCTTTTCTGTGAGCACCTTGGCTTTGGAGCTTGGAGCCTTTCTCTTGCCGAGCGTGAAATGCGAAACAATTGCGTTAACGCCAACAACACATTTCTAAAGAAAAAGCAGTTAACCATTGCTTCAAAGCTCCAAAAAGCGCGACAAGAAGGCAATAGCGCAGAAGAGGGGAAGTTGTCTCTACAGTATGCTCAAGTGCTTAAACTAGCGAAAATGGCCTCTAAATAAACAGAGACCGCTTAGTGAATATCAATTTTAGCTAAGAT